>MKWU01000168.1_pt1 | contig 119814 bp, 102 predicted proteins | sample 809101 | NCBI WGS metagenome assembly MKWU01 (sample SAMN05860141, study PRJNA318959) | sponge metagenome | host: Aplysina aerophoba | place: Slovenia: Piran, Adriatic Sea, Gulf of Piran | collected 2013-05-07
GGAAGGATAGCGCGTCGCATCTCACTGGCATTATTCGCAGACTTGACGCATGCCCATGGCTCAAGGGCGGGGCATGCCCGGCTCGCCTGTGAAGCGCCTGTGAAGCGCCTGTGAAGCGCCTGTGAAGCGCCTGTGAAGTGAGCGGTGAGGTAATGCCGCCTGCAGCAGGAACCACGCCGAAGCGACTCACAGGCGGCAGCGTGAAGCTGTCACCTGTGAGCGCAGCAGGAATCCCCCTCCTTCAGGGCGAGGAGGATGTCAATGGACGAAGCGCAGCAAACAGGTTCTTCGTTCGCGGCAAGTCATGGCGCACGCCAAGGGAGTTAACACCAGTTGGCGAAGTCTCCGTTTCAGGGCTGAGGACACTGGCTGTTCTCCAACGGGTTGTGCCAGCGGCTGTTTGTGCAGATGTCGCCTGACATATGCCGTTGACGTTGATCCTTGCCTGTTGTCAACGCCAGTCAGAGATGTTCGGCGTTCGCTGGAAGGCTGATAAGGGAAGACGTGCTGCCTCTATGTTCTGGCAGTCGCCCCGTTGTAAAAGCCTGTTGTTTGGTCACTACAGGTATCGGCCGTGTTGATCGAGGGGACATCTCAATCTGGTGATTTTGAGACATCAAGGACTGGCGTTAACAGCCCCAGCAGGACAAGCAGCGCTGGAACTCTGTGTCTTTCCTGCGCATGGAATCTTGAGCATCTTCGGATGCAGTGCAGTTTGCCGGATCCTTGCGTTCAGACAGGTCTGCACAGATGAGAAAACAGGGAGGGGGAGCAGGGGGAAGCCGTGTCCACAGAAACTGTGTGTTGGCGTTGTTGATGGGGAGGCTGTGCGACACGGGAAGGCGGGGCGCCGTTCACAATAAATGTGGGCTGAGCCAACAGGACGCTTCCTGGTCCAGGAAGCTTTCTTCCGGGAGCATGAGGGTCTTATGGGTCTTGAACAAGGATTTCAGCCCAGATGTCGAGACACATGATGTGTGGCAGCGGTTCCATGTATGCGACAGAGACTATCAAATGGGAGAGGGGTTCATGCCACCGATCGTTATTGTGAACAGAGCTGCAAGGCGGAGCTCCCCCGTCCCTCCCCTTTCCCTGAGGTCTCTTGAGGCTGGCATGTCTTTCACAAAAAAGGAACTGCACCCTTTGAAGCATTGGCGAGCAAGCCCTGGCCTGCTCGCCGAAAGAGCTGTCTCGTTCAACAAAAAATGAAAGACATCCAGGCGATAACGTCAGGTGGGGATACAAGAAGCGTACGTAGACCTCCGTCCCCCCTTTTGGCTTACCCGAACAGTTCGGTTACCCACTCTTTTGCGGGCGACTCCCCTGCTTGTACCCGGCACAAGCCTTCCACCAAAGCGCTGAAAGCCCGCGTACAACCATGCGTGTCAAGCGATTCCAGCAGGACTGTCCATCGTTTGACGTTTGTTTCACCAGTTGGCTTGTAGTCCTGACCGGGTACTTTTTCGGCGAACAAGTCCAGCACCTTTCCTGTTCTGGTTGTTACGTCGATAGAGGATTCCGTAGCCTTGGTATATTCGTATTGATTAAAAACCTTGCAGGTACGCATATCACCGGCGACCTGTTCAATTTTTTCTTGCAGGCTATGGTCGCTCTTCAACGACTCCCGCAAAAAAGACAAAAGAGAGAGGGCGCGCCGCCAAGGAGCCATGTCTTTGTGTCTTTTCATACCAAGCAAGGCCGCCTGAGCATGCTCCATACAGGGCTGCCCATAGAATCCACAGCTGTCAGAAGTCTCTTCTTCCAGGTCAGCTACGTATTTCCCGCTGAAATCACCGTATGCTGTCGGTTGTTTTTCCAGCCCTGCTATTCTTGCCGCCTGTTTCGTTATGATCTCGTCCTTTTCGCGTAGCCGACGGGCAAACTCCTCTATCTGGCGATCCTGCTCGACTCTCGCTCTTTCGAGATGGTGAGCATAATCTTCGACATGACGTGCATAACTCTGGGCCGCTTCCAAATCGGCTTGCAATTTACTCAACTGAGATTGATGGTCACAGTTGCTCGCCATGGATGACGCAATGGCGGTCGGTTCCTGTGCGTCTGGCAGGGTCGCAGATCCTGGCACAATGGCAGGGGACGAGAGAGCGAATTTCTGCGCTTGTTTTTCCAGCTCCAGGGCCCAACTCTCGCAGTTGCCAGCGCGCAGCATCTCAAGGAAGGTGAAGAACGCACTGTCACCCTTTTGGCCAAGAATATTCAGGAAGTGTTCGAGTCTACCAGTTTGGGTAGCCTGCTCGGTAACAGAGAGAGCTTCTCTCCTGCTCAGAAACCCGCCTGCAGGCGTTTCAAGCCTGTACGTCAACGCGGTATCGAAAGGTATATTCAGAAGGAGCTCCCCTTTCAGGCTTGCAAGAGCATATCTGTTGGCATCACTCATGGTGGCGTCCGCAACGGGATGAGAGGCCGGAGCGAGGCGCGGGAAAGTAGGGAGCTGGCTTGTGTTTATCATGGAAAATCACCTTCGTATGTTTGGTTCTGGTTACGACGGACGACAGGGCGAAGCCGGGCAGTTCATGCCTGATAACGGATCAATGCGCCGTCAGTTTTTACAGCATCAGAGTCAGCACATTCTTCAAAGGAGGGTTTCTATCCGGGATCTCCAAAAACCCCGAGCCAAGTTCAGCGGGTTTTATTCGAGTCAAAGCGAGGCTGTGCGGCAGACATCCCTCGTCTGAAAAATCCTCCTGGGCAGTGGCCAAACAGACACGAAAGTTCTGACGTTGTGGCCTCTGCTCAAACAACAATTGCATCGCTCTTGTGCGCTTATCAGTTTCGACAAGTATTGCTGCATGAAGTTCATAGTTTTTAAAAGACAGCCTGTCCGATTGTTGCTCCATGCACTGAAAACCATGAAAGTTTGCACTTCAGCCGTTTCCCATCAGGCTGGGGGAACCTGGAGAAGTCACCCGCGTTTCTCCCGGAGGAACGTTCGTTTCCCTTCAGGCACTCGCACGCAGGTCCCCGGGAAGAAGATGCTCCGCTCTTGGCTGGCAAGTTTATCTGGCCATCATGGCCTCCTTTACGGATAGATGTTGAATAACGCTGGCAGGTGCCGTCCGTCGTACTGCCCCACTGATCAACATCTGCAGACTGTGTCCTTATACGCTCAGCAGCTTCGCCAAGTTGATTGTTTTTGAAGGACAGCACGTCTGGTTGCGGGTTGGGCACTGAAAAACCATAAAAATCTGCCTCAGCCGTTTGTCATCAGGCTGGCTGGGGCGTTAACCCGCTTGACCCTCCGGTGGCACTTCCGTTATCCCGGGCTATTCCACCCTGCCCTGCTGGCTTGATGGATGAAGGTGCGCTGCTGCCGTCCCGGATTGCGTCACGCTGAGCAACAAGCCGGCTGCAAACAAAGAAAGGCGTTGCCACCGGAGCCGCTGGCGGCCTGGGGCGATCAGGATCCCGTGCGCGGTGACATAGAATGTCCGCAGCCAGATTTTACCAGGACATCAGTCGCCGGGCTGCGTTGCCGTCATCAGTTGAAGTGCTCAGGCTGATGGCAGATTGGGGCCCGCTGGCAACTTGTCCGGGACAGGATACTCTGGCCGCAGGGGACCAGCAGATGCACAGCTGTCTGTGTCTGGTGAAAGGGGGTTCTTTTTCAGCGCGGGAGACGGTGTGCGGTTTTCTGCTACAGCTACAAGCTTGGCCAGCCAGGCTGGTGTTTCCCCGGTGGTGGGGTCGTGAAATCATGCCACCGGATACCCAGGTGATAACAGAACAGTAGCGGCTTGCCTGGTTGCCGGTGGTTATCCCCCGGGCCAGTGCGGCGCTATGTCTGTTATGTATTCTCGTGGTGAGATTACGGTGCCCTTTTTTAATAAAAGGGTGACTGGCGTCTGTTGTGATTTTTTTTTCACTGTGTCTTTCAGGATAGAGACAAGGGCGTTTGCCAGTGTACCGGGCCAGACGTGTCTTCTTTTCATAGCCTTCACAAGGGCAGACGTCAGGTCGCTCGCTGGTGTAGGCACCCAGGTTCCTTTTCTTGCTATTGAAACTTCTGAAACGTTTTGCGCGATCCTCAGGCGGGCAGACAATGGGACCTTTTCCAGTGTGGACACGTAAATGGGTTTTCAGATGGTGCTGACGAATGCCGGCAGCATTCATGTGGACAGAAACAGGTTTCTCTCTGGAGTGGATGCGTTTATGCCTTGTCAGGTTGCCTGCTATTGAGAAGGACTTCCCACAGCCTTGCCGGGAACAGACAAAGGGTCTTTCTCCTGAGTGGGTGCGCAAGTGTTGCGTCAGGATAGCTGGTCGTGAGAACGAATGCCTACAGCTTTCATAGGGACAAGCAAAGGGCTGTTCTCCGGAGTGGCCACGTGAGTGTTTTATTCGATCGCTGGATTGTGCGAACGCACGTCCACAGCCCTCATGTGAACAAACAAAGGGTTTTTCTCCTGAGTGGACGCGCAAATGCTTTGTCAGATCGCTTGAGAATACGGATGAGTATCCACAGCTTTCATATAAGCAGGAAAAGATTTTTTTTCCTGTGTGAATGCGTAAGTGTTTGGCCAGGCCGCTTGATTGTGCGAATGCACGATGACAGCCTCTATGTGGACAGATAAAAGGTTTTTCCCTTGTGTGGATACGCAAATGCTTTTTGAGGTCGCTTGAGTATGCGGATGCATATCCACAGCCTTCATATGAGCAGACAAAGGGTTTTTCTCCGGTGTGGACGCGTAAGTGCTGCGTCAGAGCAGCGGATCGTGTGAACGAATGGCCACAGATTGTATGTGGACAGGTAAAGGGTTTTTCTCCTGAGTGGACGCTTAAGTGTCTGTTCAGATCGCCTGATTGTGTGAACGCATGTCCACAGCTTTCATAGGGACAGACAAAAGGTTTTTCTCCTGAGTGGACGCGCAAGTGTGTTTTCAGGGTGTATGAGTGTACAAACGAACGTTTGCAGCCCTCATGAGGACAGACAAAGGTTTTTGTTCCTGAATGGGTGCGCAAGTGTCTTTTCAGATTTTTTCCATGTACGTACGAAAATTCACAGCCTTCAAGGGGACAGACAAAGAGGGTTTCGTTGCTATGCACAGAGAGCAAGTGATATTCCAGACCGCCTGATGGTGCGAACGCATATCCGCAGCCTGCATGTGGAGAGTCAAAGCGCTTGCCTCCCATGCGGGTGTTGATGTTCCTTCGCAGACTACCGGGTTGTTTGGCCCCCGCACAGCAGTCGCCATACCGGCAGACAGCTGGGCGCGTTTTTTTGCGACTGAAACGGATCCTTGTCTGTTGCGGCCGGCTTGTTGCAGGCATGGAAGCAGAGCAAAAGGACGTTGTGGGCCAGTGCAGCATAGCGTTGTCCGGTGAAAATCAGTGGGGGTTGGAGTGCCGAATCCATTGTTGATCAGCCGCCTGTGACCCTATTGTTACCTTGATCGAGCCTCTTGCCGCCCCCCGGCGCTGACGTGCACTGCCAGGTGGCGGGTAACAAGGGACGGTCAGGACTCTTGTGCGCGGTGGCACAGGATGCCCGCAACCAGATGTCACCAGAGCATGAGCCGCCGGGCTGCGTCGCTGTCATCCGTTGCAGAAATCAGGCTGATGGCGGCTCAGGCCCTGCTCGTTATTTACGCGGGCCGGGACTCTCTGGCCACAGAGGACCAGCAGACGCACAGCTGTCTTTGTCCGGAAAGACTGGAACGCTCTTCTTCAGAGCGGGAAGCGGCTTGCAATTGCCTGCTACAGCTTCGGCCAGCCGGGGATGCGGTTTCCCGGTGGAAGTGTCTTGTAAACAATGCCACCGGATATCCAGGAGATAACAGAGCGATGGAGGCTTGGCTGCGTGTGCGTGGTTATCCCCTCCGGTGCGGCGCTATGACGGTTGCGTGTTGTCATGAGACTATCTCGCCAGCCTTGGTTCACGGACGGATAACGGGTGTTGCCAGAAGCGGGCAAGGCTCTGTCGCGAGCCAGCGGGCGCGGACGCGCGTGCCATAGCTGCTGCCCGCGTGAACCACAGTGGCTGTGTTCTGGATGGGTAGACACGCCCTCTGAGGTACGGGTGTGAACAGGGCCGTTCGCTGTGAGCGTTTTGTTTGGTGTGCATGTGTTGCCAGTGTTTCTGTCAGAAGAGTGACAAGGTCGTTTACTCGTGTGTCGGCGCAGATGTGTCTCCATGGTGGCTTTCTGCGTAAAGCGCCGCTGGCCTGTCGCTGACGAACGGCGCGAGAGCCTTCCATCGGTATGGGTCCGAAGCTGGGAATGACTTGGGCGCTGGTACGTAAACCTTGTTCCATAGCTCTGGTAAGGACAAACTTCAGGCCGCTTGCCGGTGTGGATGTGCTCGTGTTTTTTTCGGCGGCCAGACTGTGTGGAAGAAAATCCACGGCGTTTACGTGAGCGGACAAGGGGTTTTTCCCCTGATGAGTGGGTGAGCAAGTGTCTTTTCAGATTGTCTGAAGCTGCGAACGCGCGTCCACAGCCATCATGAGGGCAGCTGGAGGGTTTTTCTCCTGAGTGGACGCGCACATGTTTTGCCAGGTTGCTTGATTGCGCGGTTGAATGCCCACAGTTTTCATAGGGACAGACGAAGGGTTTTTCTCCTGAGTGGATACGTCGATGTCTTGTCAGGGAGCTTGAGGTTGCGCATGAATATCCACAGCTTTCATACCGACAGGAAAAGGGTTTTCTTCTTGAGTGGATGAGCAAGTGTTTTTTCAGATTGGCGGAATCGGCGAACGCGCGCCCACAGCCATCATGGGGACAGACAGAGGATTTTTCCCCGGCATGGATGAGGCTGTGTGTTTTCAGGCCATTTGACTGTGCGAAAGAAGATCCACAGCCTTCATATGAACAGACAAAGGGTTTTTCTCCTGAGTGGACGCGCAAGTGCCTTGTCAGATTGGTGGAATCTGTGAACGCACGTTTACAGCCATCATGTGGGCAAACATAGGGTTTTGTTCCTGAGTGGATGAGCCAGTGTTTTTTCAGGCTGCCTGACTGTGTGAAAGAAGATCCACAGCCTTCATGAGAACAGACAAAGGGCTTTTCTCCTGAGTGGGTGAGGCCGTGTTTTTTCAGGTTGCTTGGTTGCGCGGTCGTATATTTACAGCCTTCATGGGAACAGACAAAGGGCTTTTCGCCTGAGTGGACGCGGTAGTGTGTTGTCAGGAGGCTCACGTGTGCAAATGAATGTCTACAGCCTTCATAAGAACAGACAAAGGGCGTTGCTCTTGAGTGGACGCGGCGGTGTGTTGTCAGGAGGCTTGAGTGAGCGAAGAAGCGCCCGCAGCCTTCGTAGGGGCAGCTGAAGTTTTTTGCTTTTGAGTGGGTGTACAAATGTTGTGTCAGGGCGCCTGCTTGTGAGGTCGTATATGTACAACCTTCATGTAGGCAGGCAAAGGGTTTTTCTCCTGAGTGGACGCGCAAGTGTCTTTTCATATTGCCTGATTGTGCGGACGCATATGTACAGCCTTCATGCGGACAGCCAAAGGGCTTTTTTCCTGAGTGGCCACGCAAGTGTCTTTTTAGACTGCCTGATTCAACGAACGCATTTTCACAGCCTTCAACTGGACAGACAAAAAGATGTTTTCTTGAGTGGATGCACAAGTGGTGTTTCAGATGGCTTGGTCGTGTGGACGAATATCCACAGTCTTTATAGGAGCAGACAAAGTGCTTTTTTTCTGTGTGGATGCGCAGGTGTCTTTTCAGATCGCTCGATTGCGCGAACGCCTTCCCACAGCCGGCATGGAGACAGGAAAAGGGTTTGTTTGGGGCATGAAGAGCACGCCAGTGGTATGTCAGATTGTTTGATTGTGTGAATACCCGTCCACAGCCTTCATGTGGGCAGACATAGGACTTTGTTATGGAGTGGGTGCGCCAGTGTTTTCTCCAGTCGCCTGATTGTGCGAATGCCTGTTCACAGCCTTCATGTGGGCAGACGCCGTGTTCTTTCCCGGTGCGGGTGTTCCGGTGCCCTTTCAGACCGCAGGATCGATTGAAATTTCCACTGCATTCGTTATGCGGGCAGGTACGCGCGATGACTTTGTTGCGGCGGAAGCGGTGTCCCCGGTTGCCATGGCCTGTTACAGACAGTGGCGTGAAGGCGGCTGCGGGCGTGTTCTGCATAGGATTGTCCGGCGGAGGTCGACACTGAGGGGTTGGAGTGCAAAGTCTGTCTTTAGTTAGCGGCCCTTGTGACCATCCTGTCACTTTGAGGAACCTCCTTCCCGATGCGCATCTCCGGCGGGGGCTGCCTGGAGGGCAACAAAAGACAGGCGGCGTTTATGCTGAGCTTGACCCGATGTCTGCAGTGGCTCCAGGTCATGGCATCAACAAGTCTTCGCCCTTTCCTTGCGAAGGAATCAGGCGGAAGGATACCCAGGCCCTGCTCGCAGGCCTGTCCGGGACCGGACGCGCTGGAGGGCTCTTTGTGTCTCAGCGGGGAGCGGCTGAGAGTCTCTGGCCATAGATGTGGTCAAAGAGTTTTGTTTTTCCGGTGGTGGGAGCTTGTAAACAATGCCGCCGGACGCGCGGACGATAACAGAACAGTAGTGGCATGCCGGGCTTGTGTCGCTGATCGCACGGGCCGGTGCGGCCTTATGATTGTCATGTGTTCTTGCCTGAGCAGCCTGAGGGCCTCTTTTCATGCGTAGATCATGGGTCTGTGCAGCAGAAGGAAAAGCACCCGGCCATGCCTGTTGATGCTTGTGTGAACCAGAGCGGGGGGGGCCGGGGTGGGCAGGAAGGGTCTCTGAGGCATGGGGGCGAATGGGAGCCTGGGGTTTGAGTATCTGGTTTGCTGTGAGGTTTTGGCCAGGGCTTCCGTCAGGACAGGAAGAAGGCCGTTTCCCGGTGTGCCGGTGCAGATGTGTCTTCAGACGCAATGGTAGTCTGAGGGGCCACTCGCCTGTTGCTGACCAACAGCGATAGCGCCTTTCGTTGGCGGGGGGCAAAGCCTGGCAAAGATCTGAGTTGTTGTGCGCAGATTGTGTCTCATGACCCTCGTAAGGACAGACGTAAGGTCGCTGGCCGGTGTGGGTGCGCAGGTGTCTTTTCAGGTCGTGGGAGCCGGTGGAGAAATATCCACAGCCTTCCTGTGGACAGATAAAAGGGTTTTCTCCCGAGTGGATGCGCAAGTGAGCTGTCAGCCTGTCTGCCCGTGAGAAAGAGCGACCACAGCTCTCGTATCGACAGACGAAGGGTTTTTCTCCGGTGTGGATGTACCAGTGTCGTTTCAGGGCGCCGGGTTGCGCGAACGCATGTCTACAGCCTTCATATTGACAGACAAAGGGTTTTTCTCCTGAGTGGACACGCAGATGTTTTTTCAGGTGTCCTGATTGTGTGAACGCATGTCGACAGTCTCCATAAGGACAGACAAAGGGTCTTTCTGATGAGTGGACGCGCAAATGTCCTTTCAGGTTGCCTGATTGTGCAGACGAATACTCACAGCCGTCATAGAGGCAGGCAAAGGGTTTTGTTTTTGAATGGACGCGTAAATGTGCTTTCAGGTTGCTTGGTGTTGCAGACGAATACCCACAGCCGTCATGGGGGCAGACAAAGGGTTTTTCTTTTGAGTGGACGCGCAAATGTCCTTTCAGATTGCTTGATGTTGTAGACGAATACTCACAGCCGTCATAGGGACAGGCAAAGGGTTTTTCTCCTGAGTGGACGCGAACATGTACTTTCAGGTTGCCTGCTGTTGTGGACAAATAGCCACAGCCGTCATAGGGGCAGGCGAAGGGTTTTTCGCCTGAGCGGACGCGCCTATGTCTTCGCAAGTAGCCTGGTTGCGCATACGCATGTCTGCAGCCTTTCTGTGGACAGAAAAAGGGGCTTTCTCCGGTGTGGTTTCTCAGGTGACTGCGCCGGTCGCCGGGTCGATTGAACGCTGTGTCGCAGTCGGTATGCGGGCAGATACGCGCAGCAGCTGGTTTTCGGCTGGAGCGGTGCCCTGCGTGCTGTGGTTGATCTGCGACAGGCAGCGAGGCAGAGGACATGATGGCCGTGTGCAGCATAGGGTTATCCGGTGGAGGTCGTCGGCCTTTGGAGGCAGAGTCTGTCTTGTCTATCCGTCCTGGTGACTATCCTGTCATCTTGATCGTGCTTCTTTGCGAGGGCTATTTCTGGCGGGTGCTGTCTGGTGGGCGACAAAAGACAGGCGGAGCTTCATGGTGAGTTTGACCTGATGTCTGCTGCGCCTCTTGATCATGGCATCAGCGACTTGGCCCTTGCCTGTCGAAGTCATCAGGCGGAAGGATCCCCAAGGCCTGGTCGCAAGTCGGCCCGGAACAGGACGCGGTGGAGGGTGCTCCTTTTCACAACGGGGAGCGGCTGAAAGTCTCCCGTTATAGATGTGTCCAACCAGAATTTTGTTTTCCCGGTGGTGAGGGCTTGTAAACAATGCCGCTGGACACACGGACGATAACAGAACAGTAGTGGCTTGCCGGGCTTGTGCCGCTGATCGCATGGGCCGGTGCGGCGTTATGCGTGTCATGCGTTCTTGCCTGAGCAGCCTGCGGGCCTCTTTCCATGCGTAGATGATGGGTCTGTGCAGCAGAGGGCAAAGCGCCCGGCCATGCCTGCTGATGCTTGTGTGAACCAGAGCGGGTACGTCTGGGGTGGGCAGGCAGTACCTCTGAGGCAAGGGTGCGAAGGAGAGCCTGGGCTGTGAGTCTGGTGTTTGCTGTGATTTGTTGTCCATGGTCTCCGTCAGGCCAAAAGCAAGGCCGTTTGCCGGCGTGTCGGCGCAGAGGTGTCTTCAGGGTGGATGTCAGCATAAAGTGCCGCTTGTGTGTCGCTGGCAAACAGCGATAGTGCCTGCCGTTGGAATGGGGCAGAACCTGGGAGGGAAGTGAGTGTTTTGGCAGTAATGTTTTTTCATGGCCTTCGTAAGGACAGACGTAAGGTCGCTCGCTGAGGTGGGTGCGCCGGTGTTTTGTCCGGTTGTTTGCTTGTGTGGGGGAACATTTACCGCCTTGACGTAAAAAGGAGAAATTTTTCTCCCCTGAGTGGATGTGAAAATGTGCTTTCAGGGTGCGTGATTGTGCGAATGCACGTCCACAGCCTTCCTGTGAACAGACAAAGGGTTTTTCGCGAGAGTGGACGTGAACATGTACTTTCAGGCTGCGTGGTTTTGTGGACAAATAGCCACAGCCGTCATAGGGACAGGCAAAAAGGTTTTCTCCTGTTTCTCCTGAATGGACGCGCCAGTGTCTTTTCAGACCGTCAGGTCGTACGAACGAATGTCTACAGCTTTCGTGTGGACAGACAAAGGTTTTTTTTCCTGAGTGGGTGAGCCCGTGTCTTCTCAGGTCACTTGCTTGTGCGAACGAATGTCTACAGCCTTTACGTGGGCAGATAAAGGGCTTTTCTCCCGAGTGGAAACGCAAGTGCCGTGCCAGAGATTCTGCGTGCGCACAGGAATACCCACAGTCTTCAAAAGTACAGGCAAAAAGGTTTTCTCCTGAATGGACGCGCCAGTGTCTTTTCAGACCGTCTGGTCGTACGAACGAATGTCGACAGCTTTCGTGTGGACAGACAAAGGTTTTTTTTCCTGAGTGGATAAACCCGTGTCTTTTCAGGTCGCTTGCTTGTGCGAACGAATGTCTACAGCCTTCACGTGGGCAGGCAAAGGGCTTTTCTCCCGAGTGGAAGCGCAAGTGTCTTTTCAGACCGTCTGGTCGTACGAACGAATGTCGACAGCTTTCGTGTGGACAGACAAAGGTTTTTTTTCCTGAGTGGATAAACCCGTGTCTTTTCAGGTCGCTTGCTTGTGCGAACGAATGTCTACAGCCTTCACGTGGGCAGGCAAAGGGCTTTTCTCCCGAGTGGAAGCGCAAGTGCCGTGCCAGAGATTCTGCGTGCGCACAGGAATACCCACAGCTTTCAAAAGTACAGGCAAAAGGTTTTTCTCCAGAGTGGATACGCAAGTGGGTTCGTCTGTTGCCAGATTGTCTGAACGAACGTCCACAGCCTTCATAAGGACAGATAAAGGGTTTTTCTCCGGCGTGGATGTACCAGTGTCTTTTCAGGGAGCCGGGTTGTGCGAACGAATGTCTACAGCTTTCATAGGGACAGACAAAGGTTTTTCCTTTTGAGTGAACGTGCAAGTGTTGTTTCAGATTGCCTGACCCTGAAATTGAGCGCCCACAGCCTTCGTGTGGACAGATAAAGGGGTTTTCTTTTGAATGAATGCGCAAGTGTTGTGCCAGAGCAGCAGCTGTTTTTCGGCTGGAGTGGTGTCCTGCATGCTGCGGCTGCCCTGTTACAGGTGCTGAGGCAGAGGAGCTGGTGGCTGTATGCAGCATAGGGTTGTCCGGTGAAGGCTGTCGGCGTTTGGAGGAACAGTCTGCCTCCACTTATCCGTCCTGGTGACCATATTGTCATCTCGATTGCGCCTCTCTTCGCGGGGCTCTGGCGGGTGTTGCCTCGTGTCGAGCAACAAAAAACGGGGGAGCTTCATGCTGAGTTTGGCCTGATATCAGCAGCGGCTCTTGATCATGGTATCAGCGACTGCGCCCTTGTCTGTTGGAGTCATCAGGGAGAAGGACGTTGGGGCCCTGCTTGCAGTCTGTCGGGGAAAAAGCCTTGTGGCCGCCAGGGTCCCTGCGGGTGCCGAGTCGTCTTTTGTGGCACCAGGAGAGGCGCCTTCACTTCATCAGTTCAAGCGGTTCGGTGAGGCTTGGGCACCCTTCTTCAGAGCGATGAGCGGCTGACAACGGGCGGCCACAGGTTTGGCCCGCCAGGGTTTTGTGTTCCCGGTGAGGGAGGCAGGTGAACAACACCACCGGATACCCAGGCGATAGCGGGGCAGTAGTGGCATGCCCGGTTTGCGCTGGTGGTCCTTTTGACAGCCAGGATTCCATGACTGCTGTTCTCTTGCGCAGGAAAATCCCGCAGCCGGCCTTGCAGGGATGAACGACTGGTTTTACCGGAGGTGGGCAAGGCTGCGCTCCGAGCCTGGCTCAACTGATGCGCTTGCCATGGCCGATGCCGGTGTGAACCAGAACGGGCAGGTCCGGGCTGGGCAGGCAGGGCCGCTGGGGCATGGGGACGAATGAAAGCCTGAGGTTTGGGCATCTGGTTTGCCGTGCTTTTCAGGCCAGGGGTTCCGTCAGGATAGAAACGAGCCCGGTTGCCGGTGTGCCGGCGCAGATGTGTTTTCAGACTCGATGGGAGACTGCGGGACCACTCGCCTGCTGCTGGCCAACGGCGATAGCGCCTTTCGCTGTCAGGGGACAGGGCCCGGAAGGGATCCGAGTTTTTATGCGCAGACGTTTTCTCATGCCCCTCGTCAGGACAGACATAAGGCCGCTGGCCGGTGTGGATGCGCAGATGTTTTTTCAGATTATTGGAGTTCGTGGAGGAATATCCACAGCCTTCCTGTAGACAGATAAAAGGCTTTTCTCCCCTGTGGATGCGCAAGTGATTTGCCAGACTCTCTACTCGTGAGAAGGAATGTCTACAGCCCTCATATTGACAGGCAAAGGGTTTTTCACCGGTGTGGACGCGCTCGTGTCTTCTCAGGTCGGCGCGTTGAGCGAACGAATATCCACAGCCTTCATGTTGACAGGCAAAGGGTTTTTCACCGGTGTGGACGCGCAAGTGTCTTCTCAGGTCGGAGCGTTGAGCGAACGCATATCTACAGCCTTCATGTTGACAGACAAAGGGTTTTTTTCCTGCGTAGATGGAAAAATGTCTTTTCAGGTTGTTTGATATTGAAGACAAATATCCACAGCTGTCATAGGGGAAGGCAAAGGGTTTTTCTTTTGAGTGGACGCGAACATGTACTTTCAGGTTGCTTGATGTTGTGCACGAATACCCACAGCCGTCATAAAGGCAGGCAAAGGGTTTTTCTTTCGAGTGGACGCGAACATGTACTTTCAGGTTGCTTGATGTTGTGCACGAATACCCACAGCCGTCATAGAGGCAGACAAAGGGTTTTTCTTTTAAGTGGATGCGAACATGTACTTTCAGGTTGCTTGCTGTTACGAACGAACACCCACAGCCGTCATAGAGGCAGACAAAGGGTTTTTCTCCTGAATGGACGTGCCCGTGTCTTTTCAGGTCGTCCTGTTGTGCGAACGCATGGACACAGCCTTCGTGTGGGCAGACAAAGGGTTTTTCTCCTGAGTGGGCGCGCAAGTGTCTTTTCAGAGTTCCTGATTGTGCGAACGCACGGACACAGTTCTCATGGGGGCAGACAAAGGGTTTGCTTCCTGAGTGGATGCGCAGGTGTCGTGTCAGGTTGAACGCGCGTACGCATGAAAAGACACAGTTTTCATGGGGGCAGAGCAAAGGTCTGTTTTCGGCATGGACAGTGCGTCCGTGGTATCTCAGACCGCTTTGGTTTTTGAAAGAATGCACACAAGTTTCATCTTGACAGACAGAGAGTTTTTTTCGGGTGCGGGCGTGCAGGGTTTTTCTCAGGTCACAGGGCCGACCGCAGGCTGTGCCGCAGTCGTTATGCGGGTAGGCAGGTGCAGCAGCTGTGTTTCGGGTGGAGCCATGCCCTGCTTGCTGTGGCTGGTCTGCTACAGGCACTGAGGCAGAGGACATGATGGGCGTATGCAGCATAGGGTTATCCGGTGGAGGTCGCCGGTACTTGGAGGCAGAGTCTGTCATGTTTATCCGCCCTCGTGACCATCTTGTCATCTTGGTCGCGTTTCTTTTCGCGGGATATCTCTGGCGGGAGCTGCCTGGTGGCCAACAAAAGACAGGCGGAGTTTTATGGTGAGCTTGACCTGATGTCTGCAGGGCTCTTGATCATGGTATCAACAACTTCGCTCTTTCCAGCCGAAGTTATCAGGCAGCAGGATACGCAGGCTTTTTCCTCATGTGGCGGCGCAAGTGGTTGGTCAGATGGTCTGCTCGTGCGAAGGCATGGCCACAGCCCTCATATCGACAGACAAAGGGTTTCTCACCGGTGTGGACGCGCCCGTGTCTTATCAGGTCGCTTGGGTGGGCGCACGAATATTTACAGCCTTCATGTTGACAGACAAAGGGCTTTTCTCCTGAGTGGACGCGAATATGTATTTTCAGGTTGCCTGATGTTATGGACGAATACCCACAGCCGTCATAGGGACAGGCAAAGGGTTTTTCTTTTGAGTGGACGCGCAAATGTACTGTCAGGCTGCCTGATGTTGTGTACGAATGCCCACAGCCGTCATAGGAACAGGCAAAGGGTTTTTCTTTTGAGTGGACGCGCACATGCCCTTTCAGGCTGCTTGATGTTGTGGACGAATACCCACAGCCGTCATAAGGGCAGGAAAAAGGTTTTTCTCCGGAATGGATGCGCCCGTGTATTTTCAGGTTGCCTTGTTGTGTGAACGAACACCTGCAGCCTTCATAGGGACAGACAAAGGGTCTTTCTCCTGAGTGGACGCGCCGGTGTCTTTTCAGATTTCCTGGTTGTGCGAACGAATGTACACAGCCCTTATGGGAGCAGACAAAGGGTTTTCCTCCTGAGTGGCGGCGCAGGTGCCGTGTCAGGATAAACGCTCGTGCGCATGAATATACACAGTTTTCATAGGGGCAGAGAAAAGATCTTTTTTCGGCATGGACAGTGCGCAACTGGTATCTCAGACCGCTTTGTTTTTTGAAAGAATGCCCACAAGTTTCATCTTGACAGGCAGAGGGTTTGTTCCTGGTGCGGGTGTTCCGGCGCCCTTTCAGACCGCAGGATCGATTGGAATGTCCACTGCAGTCGCTATGCGGGCAGGTACGCGTGATAACTTTGTTGCGGCGGAAGCGGCGCCCCCGGTTGCCATGGCCTGTTACAGGCATTGGCGTGAAGGCGGAGGCGGTTGCGGGCGTGTTCTGCATAGGAGTGTCCAGCGGAGGTTGGCGAGGGGTTGGAGTACAAAGTTTGTCTTTAGTTAGCAGCTCTTGTGACCATCCTGTCATTTTGATGAACCTGCTTCCCGATGCACATCTCAGGCGGTGGCTGTCAGGTGTCGGGTGGGGAGAAGAGCACCGCGCCCTTGTGTAAGATGTGCGATGCCGGTGGCCTCGCCTGGGCAGCGTATCAGTCGCCGGGTGTGGTTGCCGTCATCTGCTGAAGTGATCAGGTTGATGGAGGCCCAGGGCCTGCTCACAGTTTCTCCAGAAAGGGACACTATGCCCGCTCAGGTCCGGCGGAGCAGGGCTGTCTTTGTCTGTCAGGCAGCGGCTTCTTCGGAGAGAAGAGCGGTTGCCAGTCTTCTGCTACAGGCTCGGCCCGTCAGGGTTTTGTTGTTCCGAAGGTCGGGTCTTGTACACAATGCCGCCGGACACGCGGACGATAACAGAGCGGTAGTGGCTTGCCGGGTTTGTGCCGCTGATCGCATGGGCGGGTGCGGCCTTATGATTGTCATGTGTTCTTGTCTGAGTAGCCTGTAGGCCTCTTCCCATGCGTAGATGATGGGTTTGTGCCGCAGTGTGCAAAGCGCCCGGCCATGCCTGCTGATGCCTGTGTGAATCAGTGCGGGGGAGCCCGGGGTGGCCAGGCAGGGCCTCTGAGGCTTGGGGGCGAATGAGAGCCAGGGGTTTGAGTATCTGGTTTGCTGTGATTTTTGGGCCAGGGTTTCCGTCAGGACAGGAAGAAGGACGTTTCCCGGTATGCCGGTGCAAATGTGTCTTCAGTCTCGATGGTAGCCTGAGGAGGCTCTCACCTGTTGCTGACCAAAAGCGATAGCGCCTTTCGTTGCCAGGGAGCAGAACCTGGGAAAGGCCTGAGTTGTTGTGCGCCCCCCGTTTCTCATGACCGGCGCAAGGACTGACGTAAGGTAGCTGGCTGTGGGTGCGCAGGTGTCTTCGCAGGTCTCTGGATTTTTTGGAGGAGTATCCACAGCCTTCCTGTAGACAGATAAAGGGTTTTTCTCCCGTGTGGATGCGCAAGTGATTTGTCCAGTTGTCTGCTCGTGTGAAAGAGCGTCCACAGCCCTCATATCGACAGACAAAGGTTTTTTTTCCGGTGTGGATGCGCAAGTGTCGCGTCAGATGATCTGCTCGTATGAAAGAACGTCCACAGACCTCATATCGACAGACAAAGGATCTTTTTTCGGGTTTTTCGGTATGGATGCGCAAGTGCCGCGTCAGATGTCCTGCTTGTGTACCGGCGTATCCACAGCTTTCAAAAGTACAGACAAAGGGTTTTTCTCCTGAGTGGACGCGCAAGTGCCGCGCCAGATGCCCTGCTTGTGTGCCGGCATATCCACAGCTTTCAAAAGTACAGACAAAAGGTTTTTCTTTGATGTGAACAATACGCAAGTGGTATCTCAGGGCACTGGATTGTGCGAACGCATGTTCGCAGTCTTGATGTTGACAGACGAAGGGTTTTTCTCCTGAGTGGAGACGCCGGTGTGTTTTCAGAGCGCTTTTTTGTGCAAACGAGCGTCCACAACCTTCGTGTGAACAGACAAAGGGTTTTTCTCTGCTGTGGACACGCAAGTGCACTGCCAGGCCGCTTGGTCGTGAGAAAGAACGCCCGCAGCCCTTTGGACAGACAAAGCTTTTTTCTCCTGAGTGGATGCGCAGATGTGTTTTCAGGTTGCCTGATGTTGCAGACGAATACCCACAGTGATCATAGGGGCAGACAAAGGGTTTTGCTCCTGAATGGACGCGCCAGTGTATTTTCAGATCGCTTGGCTGTACGAACGCCTGTCTACAGCCTTCATAGGGACAGACAAAGGGCTTTTCTCCTGAGTGGGCGCGCCTGTGTCTTTTCAGATCGCTTGACTGTACGAACGCCTGTCTACAGCCTTCATAGGGACAGACAAAGGGCTTTTCTCCTGAGTGGACGCGAACATGTACCTTCAGGTTGCTGGGTGTTGCGGACACATGGCCACAGCCGTCATAGGGGCAGGCCGAGGGTTTTTCTCCTGAATGGGCGCGCCCGTGTCTTCTCAGGTCGCCTTGTTGTGCGAACGAATGTCTGCTGCCTTCCTGTGGAGAGGCAAAGGGGCGTTCTCCGGTGTGGCGTCCCAGGTGATTGTGCCGGTCGCCGGGTCGATTGAACGCTGTGCCGCAGTCGTTATGCAGGAAAATACGCGCAGCAGCTGTTTTTCGGCAGGAAAGGCTTCCTTCTTGCTGTGGCTGCCCTGTTACAGGCACTGAGGTAGAGGATATGGTGAGTCTGGGCAGCATAGGGTTGTCCGGTGAGGGTTGTCGGCGTTTGGAGGCACAGCCCGTTTTCATTTATCCATCCTCGTGACCGTCTTGTCATCGTGATTGCGCTTCTCTTCGCGGGGGCTCCGGCGGGTGCGGCCTGTTGTCGGACAACAAAAACCGGGGCAGCTTCATGGTGAGCTTGACCTGATATCTGCAGCGGCTCCGGGCCATGGCATCAGCGACTGCGCTCTTGTCTGTCGAAGTCATCAGGCGGCAGGACGCTCGGGTCCTGCTTGCAGTCTGTCGGGGAAGAAGCGATGTGGCCGCTGCGGTCCGACGGGTACCGAGTTGTCTTCTGTGGCAACAGTGAGAGGCACCTGCACTTCATCAGTTTGAGGTCCGGTGAGGCCCGGGCACCTTCCTTCAGAGCGATGAGCGGCTGACAACGGGCGGCTACAGGTTTGGCCCGCCAGGGTTTTGTTTTCCCGGAGAGGGAGGCAGGTGAACAACACCACCGGATACCCAGGCGATAACGGGGCAGTAGTGGCTTGCCCGGGTTGCGTTGGTGATCTTTTGGACAGCCAGGATTCCATGACGGCTGTTTTCTTCCACGGGAAGGTCCCGCAGCCGGCCTTTCAGGGACGAACGACTGGCGTTGGCGGAGGTGGGCAAGGCTGTGCTCCGAGCCTGGCTCAACTGATGCGCTTGCCATGGCTGATGCCGGTGTGAACCAGAGCGGGTACGTCTGGGTTGGGCAGGCAGGGCCTGTGAGGCAGGGGTGCGAAGGGGAGGCAGGGCGTTGAGTCTTTTGTTCGCCGTGATTTGTTGTCCATGGTCTCCGTCAGGATAAAGACAAGGCCGCCTGCCGGCGTGTCGGCGCAGATGTGTATTCAGGGTGGTTATGGGCGTAAAGCGCCGCTTGTGTGTCGCTGGCGAACAGCGATAGCGCCTGTCGTTGGCATGGGGCAGAACATGGGAGGCAAGTGAGTGTGTTGGCGTCAACCTTTTTTCATGGCCTTCGTAAGGACAGACGCAAGGTCGCTCGCTGACGTGGGTGCGCAGGTGTTTTTTCAGGTCGCTTGATTGTGTGGAGGAATCTTCACCGCCTTCATGCAAACAGCGGAAATGCTTCTCTCCTGAGTGGATACGAAAATGTGCTTTCAGGGTGCCTGATTGTGCGAATGCATGTCCACAGCCTTCATGTGGACAGAAAAAGGGTTTTTCGCGTGAGTGGACGCGCCAGTGTCTTCTCAGGCCGTCTGGTCGTGCGAACGAATATCTGCAGCTTTCATATTGACAGACAAAGGGCTTTTTTCCTGAGTGGGTGCCCCCGTGTCTTATCAGGTCGCTTGCTTGTGAGAACGAACGTCTACAGCCTTCATGGTGGCAGACAAAGGGTTTGTTTCCTGAGTGGAAACGCAAGTGCCGTGTCAGTTGTCCTGCTCGCGTACAGGAATATCCACAGCCTTCAAAAGTACAGGTAAAAGGTTTGTCTCCAGAGTGGAGACGCAAGTGGGCTCGTCTGTTGCCAGATTGTCTGAAGGAACGTCCACAGCCTTCAAAAGGACAGACAAAAGGTTTTTCTCCGGTGTGGATGTACCCGTGTCTTCTCAGATCGCCTGGTTGTGCGAACGAATGTCTACAGCCTTCATGTTGGCAAACAAAGGGTTTTTCTCCAGAGTGAACGCGCAAATGTTTTTTCAGGTGCCCTGATTGTGTGGACGCATGTCTACAGCCTTCATGTTGGCAAACAAAGGGTTTTTCTCCAGAGTGAATGCGTAAATGTGTTTTCAGTTGTTCTGATCGGACGGACGAATAATTACAGTCTTCAACAGGACACACAAAGGGTTTTCTTTTTGAGTGAACACGCAAGTGTTGTATCAGATTCCCGGATCCTGAAACTGAGCGTCCACAGCCTTCGTGTGGACAGGTAAAGGGGTTTTCTGTGGAATGAATGCGCAAGTGTTGTGCCAGATTGCCTGATCCTGAGAACGAGCGTGCACAGCCTTCGTGTGGACAGGTAAAGTTTTTTCCTTGTGAGTGGATGCGAAAATGTCCTGTCACATTTTTTGATTTTGTGGACGAATACTCACAGCCGTCATAGGGGCAGGCAAAGGGCTTTTCTCCCGAGTGGACGCGGCAGTGTTTTCTCTGGTCGCCTTGTTGTGCGAATGCGCGTCTGGAGCCTCCACGTGGACAGACAAAGGGCTGCTCTCCGGTGTGAATTCTCTGGTGATTGTGCAGGTCGCCAGGCCGATTGGACGCTGTACCGCGGTTGATATACGGGCAGATACGCGCAGCAGCTGCTTTTCGGCTGGAGTGGTGTCCTTCTTGCTGCGACTGCCTTGTTACAGGTGCTGAGGAGGACATGGTGGGTGTACGCAGCATAGGGTTACCCGGTGGAGGTTGTCGGCGTTTGGATGCACAGTCTGTCTCCATCTATCCGTCTTTGTGACCCTGTTGTTATCTCGATTGCGCTTCTCTTCGAGGGGGGAGGCAGTGAAAAGGAAAACTGGGCCACGAAAGCCTGTGTGTACTATTTGCTCAGCGAGATCCACTCAGAGAGATTCACTCAGAGAGATCCACTCCGTCTGTGCAGATTCGCTTTTCTGCTGCCTGGGGGGGCTGGAGGCTGTCTCGTTGTTATGCGTCAGGCAAAGACCTGCCAGGACACTGGATATAGTGCGCGCTCGGAGCCACTGAGAAACCGGCGCTCACCAGTCTGTTGAGGGCATGAATTTCATGAAAGAACCTTTGGCTGGAGGCGTTGTCCAGTTGTCCATCCAACAGGGGAAGAGAGCAGATGGCTTGCGCAGAAGTGGGTCTGCCCGCCAGTGCTACCTCCCTGTAAGCCATGTTGGAAGAGACATTCAAAGAGGAGGCGACGATGATTCCTTCGAGCCCCGGACACTCCAGCCCTGTTGTACCGGAGCAGGAAACAGCCTCGGTGCGGCAGCCGTTGGTTGGCGCCGGCGCGACAGCCTGCCCGGAGGCAGAGCAGCCCGGCTGGATTCCTGCTGCACAAGACAGAGAGGAAACATCTGCGCACGTGATTTCATGGGACAATCATCTGGCTGTGCGAAGGGGCCATGAAGCCTTGCAGAGGCTGTCATTATTGCCGTTCGAGTTGCAGAGTCTGGTTCTTCGTTATTTGCCACTGGCAGATATTCTTGTCTGGCACAAGGTCAGTCGTTTTTTCCATGACCGCATAACAGCCGCCGGTCTGCGGGAGCAATGCGTGCGCCGGTCGCTTGGTCGCGCCTTTCCCGGGGCGGCCTTTACGCGGGAAAACTACACCCAGCTACTGCGCCCCTGGCTGTCCGGCTTTACTGGCAACCCCCTGAGTCATGATTGGCCGGGTGCCCTGTTTCGGTCTGACATTCTTTTCTGTGCAGTGACGCGCACGCTGAGAAACAGTCAGTGTCTTGTTCTGAAGGGGAACGGCAATTTCTCCTTTCCGGGTTTGCTTCCTGAAGAAACCCGGTTCAGCCCCGATGGGCGTTATCTGGTTGTCAAAGGGTTCTTCCATGCCGAAGGTGGAGGCCTGACCTCACGCCATTACCGCCTGCTGGAACGAAAAGGGCTGGGCTGGAGGCAAAGTCCCCTCGTTGATGAGCAGGGTGCGTACTTCATTGACTTTGCTGCTGATTCGAATCGAGTGGCCATCTGCTTCAAGGAAAAAGCTGATGTTCTGCTCTGGGAAAAGGCGACGCAGGATCCTTCCGGCTGGCAGCAGCTGGCCAGCCTGGGGAGCGAAAGGCCTGCAGGCCGTATCACCAAGCTGGTGCTCAGTGCCTGGGGTGCTGCCTTGGCTGTCCAATACGCCAATGGAGAACTCTGGGTCTGGCACAGGCATGCCGCCAGGGGGTGGCGCTGTGCCGATGCTTTCTGTACTACCACCGCCAGTATTCAAGGCAACCGGACTGCTTTCAGTCCGGATGAACGTTGGCTTCTTCTGGTTTCCTGCAACCTGCACCAGTTCAGTTTGTACGGCCGTAATGAGGAAGGCGGCTGGTCGCTGCCTGTGTCTGTTGACATACAGGCAAGCGCGCGGCCGGAGCTTGCACTGTTTCGTCAGTACAGAAACCAGCTTGAGCTGTTCGTGTTGCTGAAAAATGGTCTGCTTGTCCCTTTTGAACTTAAAGACGGCCACTGGTTTGCACAAGGACATCTTCAACATTCTGAGACCATCACCGACATTTGCTTCAGCCCGGATGGCCAGCACCTGGTAACCCAGTGCGCGCGTTCCAATGCCGTACTCTGGGAGCAGAACCCGTCCCACCTGTGGGTGCCGCTGCAAGTGCTGAATCAGGCACTGCCGCGCACGCACAGTCTGCAATCGCTCTGCTTTGATCCGGGCAGCCGGTGGCTGATCGCCAGGAACAGCTATTCCCTTTACTACGGGGATACACGGGAGATGTGGATAAAAGATAGCGCTGGACGCTGGCAGCACAGTCCGGCAGGCGAGGAAGGTCCTCTTGCAACTTGCTGGGGCCTGGCTGCCGGACGTAACGGCCAGCATCTGATGGCACTGAACGCAAGCACGCCTGCTGATCAGAATGTCTTCAGTCTGCTGGAGCTCAGGGGGGACACCTGGGTGACAAGAGCACAGGCATCTGTTCCATTCGTCTGCGGCCAGAATATTGCGGTAGATCCCTTCTGTCACAGTCTGGCCGTGATCTGTCTTGCACAGTCGGGACACCACAGCGTTGAAATCCTGAGTGTGCAGGAAGGCGCGGTGGAACCGCATACCCTTACTGAAGGATTGCCCGCTTGACAGCAGGTGCAACAGGGCTGCTCGCACATGGCCGTCAGCAGGCTCTGGCAGGTGTGTCACGGCCGGGGAACCATTCGTCGACAGGCCTGTCCAAGAGGCGGTGAAGCCGGATGGCAGCGGTTTCGGCTGGTTCCCCTGTACAGGACAGAAATAATGACACCCTCAGGCTCCTCGGCATCCTGTCACAGCCCCACTGGCTCAAGCGCCATGGAGTGGGAGGATTCGAGCAGCATGGACTGGGACGAACCCAGTAGCATGGAGTGGGAAACGCGGTGTTCGCGTGGCCGGGCGGCACAAGCCTGCGCCGACTTGGCTGCGGGATCAGAAGCCTTGCAGCGCCTGTGCCAGATCCCGCCCGCGCTACAGGACAAGGTGATCAGCTACTTGCCGCTGGCTGATATTCTGGTCTGGCAGCGGGTGGGACGGAACTTCTATCACAGGATCGCGATGGCAGGCATGCGCGAGCGCGCCTTGTGCCGCTCTTTGGGGCACAGGTTTGCCTGGGAGGCCTTCACGCGGGAGAACTGCGACGAGCTGCTGCTCCCCTGGCTGAAGGGTTTGGCTGCCAAACCATTCGATCTCACCAGGCCGTGCGCTGCTTTATCCCCTGATGTGTTCTTCTGTGCGGTAAGTCGCAGCCTGAGAAACAGCCACAACCTTGTTCTGAAGCAAGAGCGCAGATTTTCTGTATGGCAGCCGCAGAGCCGCTCGCAAGTCATGAAGGCCGCTTTCAGCTCCGATGGTCGCTACATCACCTGCACTGTCCAGCCGTTTCTGGGGCGCATGGAGACGGTAGATTGTGAATATATCTTTGAGCGTGACCTGCGAGGCTGGCATCCGGGCTCGGCCTTTGTCGGCGAGCAAGGCGCCGATCGCATCTGTTTTACCGCCGACAGCAGGCGTGTGGCCGTTGCCGAGCCTACGGGGGAGGTGGTGATCTGGGACAGGTGTCCTCAAGAGCGAGGTCTCTGGAAACAACAAGCCCGGCTGCGTCACCACCTGCGCGTTACTGTCTGGGTGAAGACTCTGGTGTTCAGCCCTGGCGGCAGCCAGCTGTTGGTCCAGGGCAAAGATGACAGTCTGCGTATCTGGCACGCGCAACCCTGGCGGTTATGTGGCAGTTTTCCTCCCCTGATGTACCTGATTCAGGCTGACAAAGCCGTTTTCAGCCCGGATGAGCGCTGGCTGTTGTTGGTATCTGTTCTTTCGAAGGAATTTGTTCTTTTCAGTCGCAATCATGAGGGCATCTGGGAGAAACACACGCTGATTGATGCCGGTCCTGAAGAGAAGGCTGTCACCGCCCTGTTTCGCGGGGAGGGCAATCAGCTTCAGCTTTTTGTTCTGCTGGCGAGGGGCGCCTTGCTGGTGTTGCAGTTCAGTGGCAATGAGGGGAGCTGGTACAGGCGGGAGACTTTGCAACATCCCTATGGCATTGAAGACATGGTGTTTGGCCCTGACGGGGTTCATCTCGTGACCCATTGCAGCGCATCGGGCGCCATCCTGTGGTCGCAAAACGGACAAGGGGAGTGGCAGCCGCAGCTGACCATGAACAGGCTGGCCGAGGGTATGGTCAACCGGATGACCTTCCACTTTGATTCTTTTGGTCGCTGGATCATGGCGGGGGAAGCGAGTGCTCCTTTTTGTCGCAAGACGATGAATCTGTGGGTACAAGACAGTGCGGGAGCCTGGCAATCGCGTTCTACGGAGGTGGGCTCTCCTGATGCGGCGGAGAGTCAGGCACTGGCTGTAGCAGCCGATGGTCAGCATCTGGTCACAGTGAACAAGAGTGCCCTGTATCTGATGGAAATTACCGGGGGAGACTGGATCCCGAAAGCGGCTTCCCAATCACCCGGAGTGACCTACACCCAGGTAGCCACGGATCCGTTCTGTTGCTATCTGGCGGCGGTGTCCTCCACGAGAAAAGACGGCGGGAATGAGCGACTGGAAATCCTGCGCGTGCAACAAGACGATTGCACTGTTGACCCGCGCAGCATCCGGAACTGAGCGTCTGCCTGACAGTTCTCCAACGAGGGAGGCCACCGGACCTGGGCGAGGAACTTCAGGGACCTGGCCCTGTCCACCTGTCCACCTGTCCAATCTGTCCAATCTGTCCAATCTGTCCAACGTTCTGTCCAACGTTCAGTCCAACGTTCAGTCCAACGTTCAGTCCAACGTTCAGTCCAACGTTCAGCAGGGCAGATTGGAGGAAAGTTTCCTGATTCCCGTTGGGAAAACAGCAGAGAGGAGGTCTCAACCCATGGAAAACATAGCACCGAGCCATTCAGGCATCCGCAGTGGAGCCTTGTGCCAGAGGGATGCGCAGCAGGAGGGAGATACGCTGGCTGAGCCTGAGCGGCCAGACACCAGCCCAATGGCGGCTGATGATGACAAACAAACACCACTGTGGCGACTGGCCCAGCTTCCACCCGAGCTGCAGGACCAGGTGATCGGTCATCTGCCAGTGGCGGATGTTCTGGTTTGGCAGCAGCTCAACAAAGACTTCCATCACCGGATTGGTATTGCGGCTCTGCGAGAACGGGCCCTGTGTCGGTCTCTTGGTTCTGCTGTCCCCTGGACCGCCTTCACAAAAGAAAACTACGACGAACTTCTGCAATCCTGGCTGAATGGCTTTTCTGGAAAACAACGGGTGGTCAGCCGCCGATCCGCCGGTTTTGACTCTGCTTTTCTATTCTGTGCGATCTCCCGGACACTGAGAAACAGTCAGCACCTGACCTTGAGGACGACTGACAGATTTGCCTGGCCTGGCTGGGTGGTCACGGAGTTTCGTTTCAGTGGTGATGGCCGCTACATTACTGTCGTCATGATGCCGCGAGCATCGCAGGAGGAATCCACGCGTCATCTCATCCTTGAAAGGCATGGACAAGAGTGGCGCCAGGGCAGTGCTTTTGTCGGCGAGCAAGGTGCCGCTTGCACGTGCTTTACAGCTGACGCCTCTTGCGTGGCTGTTGCCGAGACGGGCTCTGCGGATATTCTGATATGGAATCGCCAGCCGCAAGCTGGTGCGGTTTGGGAGAACAGGCAGAGACTGGAGTATGAAAACGCCCATCACAGCTGCGTGTCCATGCGCTTTAGTCCTGAGGCTTGCTGGTTGATAGTAACAAACAGGGACAGAAGGTTGTGCGTTTGGCACACAGACGACTGGCAGCTGTGTGGCACCTTTTACGGCCGTGATTCCATGGTGAGATCGAACAGTGATTTTTGCAGTCCTGATGAAAAATGGCTGCTGTTTTTCTCCGGTGGTGGCAGCAAGCTGGCCCTGTTCAACCGGAACAATGAAAACCGCTTGACAGGCCCTGCACCTGTTGAGCTCGGGGCCGGGCACATTGTAAGCCAAGCGGTTTTTCACCCCTCTGCCGAACGGCTTGAGTTGTTCCTGGTACTGGGGGATCACTCTATGGTGCTGGTGGAGCCCAGAGAAGGCGTGTGGCGAGTGCGCGATTGTCTGCGCCACCCATGCGGCATCGGCAATGTCTCGTTCAGCCCTGACTGCAAACACATGGTGACCTGCTGCTGCGCCTCATCGGGATTCGTCCTGTGGAGAGAGACGCGCCAGCAGTGGACCCCCTTGCATATCCTGGGTCGCACAGCGTTTCTGGGAGAAGTGCTGTATCGCGAAAGCAATCAGACGTTCGTACGCTGGGACCCCTGTGGCCAGTGGATCATGGCAGGCACTGGCTTTCATCCGCGTGATGATGGAGCCGTAGAAATCTGGTTAAAAGACAGTGACGACATCTGGACCTGCCATCGTGAGCCGTTCACCACCTGGGCTGCCAGCAGGCTATTGGCTGTAGCGGCTGATGGTCAGCATCTGGCTGTAGCGAAAGGTGACAATGGTCTGAGTTTCATGGAGAGAACCGGGGCAACATTGATAGAGAAGGTCCGGATCTACAGGCCGAACTCCTGGAACCTGATCCTGAGCATGGACCCTTTTGGTTGCTTTCTGGCAGCTGCAGATTTCTACGGAGAAAAGCTGGACATCCTGCGCGTAGAAGAGGCAGATCTGCGGAGCAGTCCCTGAAGGGGCAAGCCAGCTGGACATACTGGACGTGTAACAAGAAGGTTGCACAGCTCTGCCCCGCGCTGCCATCCGAAGCCCGCCGCTTGCCTGACAGCCCTGTAACCGGGAATACACCTTGAGTCGGTCTCAGCCCCGAGGCAGGACCTGCGCTGGCAGCCGTAACGATTCTCGCCGGGCATCCGTTTGGCATCGGGGCGACTACTCCCATAACAAAAGTACAGGGCACTTCTGGGGAACCCAGTCTGCTGGTGCATGATTGTGCACACTCCCGGATCGAAAGAATTGACACAATAGTCAGGCACGCCCCCCCTGTGAAAGCCCCCCTGTGAAAGACCCCCTGTGAAAGACTCCCCTGTGAAAGACCCCCCGGTGAAAGCCCTCCCGGTGAAAGTATCAGCCCCGGATCTGACAACAAGGCAAGGATCAAGCAGCAGCCAGGCGAAGGAAAAGTGACCGCTGAGAGCAGAGTGTCTTGCCAGCGAGGGGCCTCTGGCTTTGGACGGGGAACTTCAAGGCTGTTGGCATGTCCAAGCTGCGCAAGTTGGGGGGGCAAGCCCCCTGATGCTTGTTAAAAAACATCACAGAAGAGGTCTCAAGCAATGAAAAATATAGCGTCGAGCTGTGCTGGTATCCGTAGTGGATCCCCACAACAGATGACCGCGCGGCGGGAAAATGCGCTGACTGAGCCCGGGGGGACAAACATCAGGCCAATAGCCAGAGCCGGTGAGGACAAACAAACGGCATTGCGGCGACTGGCCCTGCTGCTACCCGAGCTTCAGGACAAGGTGGTCAACCAGCTGCCAGTGGAGGATATTCTGATTTGGCAGCAACGCAACAACCGCTTCCATCACCTGGCTGGCCTTGCGGATCTGCGGGAAATGGCCCTGTGTCGATCTCCTGGACCCCTTGTGCCCCGCGCTGCCTTGAGGGAGGGAAATGACGACCAACTGCTGCTACCCAGGCGGCGTAGGCTGCAACCGCGCAGCAACAGGCCGTATGGTTTTTCCTGGGACAAGCAGGTATACCGCCGCCCGGAAACCGGTTTTCACCCCGGTATTCGGTTCTGGGGGGCTTCTCAGGAAGAGAAAGACAGTGAGCAGCTGGTCTTTAATCCGATTCACAGATTTTCCTGGCCTGGCTGGATGATCACGGAGTTCGGCTTCAGTAGCGATGGCCACTACATTACTGTCGTCATGGTGCCGCAAGGCTCGCAGAGAGATTTCAAGCGTCATCTCATCTTCGAAAGGGATGGACAAGAGTGGCGCCAGGACTGTGTCTTTATAGACGAGCAAGGTGCCGATTGCACCTGCTTTTCAGCTGACGCCACGAGCCTGGCTGTTACTGCGAAGGACTCTGCGGATATTCTGATCTGGAGTCGCCAGATGCCAGACTGCTGGGCTGAGACCTGGGCCTGGAAGAACACGCAGCGACTGGCGTATGAAAACGCCAATGGAAGCCAGGTGTCCAGGATGCGTTTCCTTCCTGAATCTTCCACCGTTTACAGCGATGGAAGGTTGCGCGTTGACCCTTCCTGGTTGACCGTTCACACCAGCGATGGAAGCTTGCGCATTTGGGACACGGACGACTGGCAGCAGTGTGCCACCTTTTGTTGCGATGAGTTCGTGGTGGGGCCGAACAGTGATTGGTGCAGCCCGGATGGAACTTGGCTGCTGCTTTTTTCCGCTGCCGACAACAAGCTGGCCCTGTTCAGCCGGAACAATGAAAATGGTTTGGCAGGCTCGGCACCTGTTGAGCTCGGGGCTGGGCGCATTGAACGACAAGCGGTGTTTCATCCTTGCGCCTTCCGGACGTCGTTGTTTGTGGTACTGGAAGACCGCTCTATGGTGATGGTGGAGCCCAGGGGCAGCGTTTGGCAGGTGCGCGATTCTCTGTATCACCCATGCGGCATCGGCAGTGTCGCGTTCATTCGTGGCGGCAAGCAAATGCTGACCTGGTGCCAGACTTCACCGGGAGTCGTCCTGTGGGAGGAGACGCCTCGGGGGGAGTTGATTCCCGTGCATATGCTGGGCCGCACAGCGACTCTGGGAAGAGAGCCGTACAGCAACCGCAATGAGACGTTCGTACGCTTTTGCCCCGATGGCCGGTGGATCATGGCCGGCACTGGCTTTGATCCGAGTGCTGATGGAGCCGTGGAAATGTGGGTAAGAAGAGGTGAAACCTGGGTCTGTCATCGTGAGCCATTCACCACCTGGGCTGCCAGCAGATTACTGGCTGTAACGCGCGATGGTGAGCACCTGGCTGCAGTGGCAGGCAATGATGTGATTTTCAAGGAGAGAAACCAGGCAGTATGGACAGAGAAAACCCGGATCCACAGGCCGGATTTTCAGAACTTGAGCCTGAGCATGAACCCTTCTGGAAGCTTTCTGGTAGCCGCAGATTTCTTCGGGGAAAAGCTGGAGATCCTGCGCCTGGAAGAGGTGCAGCTCCAGGCCCGTTTGTAACGAGCGCTGGATATCCTGCAAGTCAGAGAAGCTCTGCCTGGGCCGACTGGAAAACAACGGCAGCACTGACACTGCTGTTTTATGGGAAAAACTCGGGAGAGTTTCCCTCTGTCCGAGGGGGCAGGCTCAAGGAGACAGCGGAAATGATCCCCTCAGACACTTCAGGCAGCACCAGAACGCCCCATTCCTTGGCAGCACAAAAGAATCCGGATCACAAGCAACGCGTGTTGGTGTGTGGTCCGGGCCACCCGCGACCGGGGCCCTTATCAGGCAATGAAGCTCTGCGGTGCTTGTCCCGGCTGCCGCTTGAGCTGCAGCATGCTGTTTTCCGACATCTTCCCCTGGATGACATCCTGGTCTGGCAAAGAGTCAGCCGGCATTTTTGCGACTGGATAAGAAAGGCATGCCTGCGGGAGCGGGCGTTACGCCTGTCTTTTGGTCATGCGTTTGCGCAGGCAGCCTTTACCCAGCAGAACCATGACGAGCTGTTGCAGCCCTGGCTGGCTGCGTTTTCGACACATGTTTCGCAACAGAGCCAGACCGGTGTCCCGTTCCGCGCCGAGGTTCTGTTCTGGACTCTCAACCGAACCCTGCAAAATACCCGCCACATGGTCCTGGAGAAACGCAACAGTTTCCGCTTTCCAGGAGCCATGGTGCTGCGTGGCAGTTTCAGTCCGGACGGACGCTACTTTGCTGTCGAGGTGCTGGGGTCGCTGCACCGTCTTTTCCTGCGTACGTACATCCTTGAGCAGGACAGGGATGGATGGCATGAAGGGAGTCCCTTTGTGAGTGCGGCGGGAGCTGATCATGTCCGCTTCACTGCTGATGCACGCCGGGTGGCTGTTGCAGACAGCACTACTGCAGTTTCTGTCTGGGACAAGCACAACAGCCACTGGGTGCGGCAGGCCTGTCTGGGGCACCAGAAGGATGTGGGCTCTGTGCTGGCAATGGATTTCAGCCCGTCTGGCAGCTCCCTGATCATCGAGGACAGCGACAAGGGCCTGGATGTCTGGTGTGAGGATCCTCAACGCGGCTGGCTGCTGTGTGGTTTCTTTCCCGTCGCAGAGTACAGCATTCAAAGCAGCAGGAAGCGTGACAGGCTTGTGTTCAGTGCCGATGAGCACTGGCTGCTGCTGCATGCGGTCAAGCGCGACCAGTTCGTGCTCTACAGCAAGGATTCAACCGGCCACTGGACACTGCCCTCCCCACTGGAAACGGGTCCGGGACGCACAGCAAAACACGCCTTGTTTCGCTATGAAGGCCAGCAACTGCAACCGTTCTTGCTGGTGTCAGATGGCAGCTTGTCTCAATTCGGGTTCAAGGAAGGACGCTGGTTTGAGCAGGCCGTCATCAGACATACGAACGCCATTGTTGACGCCCGGTTCAGCCCTGACCGCCAGGACCTGATCACCCAGTGTCCACCGGCGGGGACTTTTCTGTGGAGGAAAGACGCCCGGGGCGAATGGACACAGCAGCACATCCTGTATCGCGGCGCGCCGAATCTGTGCGAAATCTCCGTCCGCCATGATCTTGCCAGCCGGTGGCTGCTGGCTGGTGACTCTTTCAGTTCTGATCCCTGGTGCGCTTCCTGGTACAGAAACGAGGCCCCTGTTCTCTGGGTAAAAGATCACACCAGTCAGTGGAAGTGCCGCCCTGATGGCGTGGACGACACGCAGATTCCCTGCAGATATCTGACGCACGAGACCGATGGCAGCCACCTGGCAAGCCTCGGAATCTGCAAGAAGACGTCGCGGGAAGTGCTGAGACTGCTGGAATTGCGCAAAGGCAAATGGCTGACGAAAGCGGAGCAGATCCTGTCGTCACGCAGTCTGTACAAGGGGATAGTGATGGACCCTTTTTGTTGCTATATCCCTGCCCTGATCTCCAGCGCCTATGGAGTAGGGGTGGACATGTTTCGGGTACAGGAAGCACCTTCGACACAGTGTCACAAAACTGTCCCGGGGGCGAGTCCGTGATTCCTTCTTCCTGTTCTCCCGGCGACTTGCCGGTCCCCATCGAAACGGAAGGGGTGCCGAGCCTGGCTGGCGACGCCGGCCTCCAGGCCGTTCTGGTGGAAGATCAGGGCTGCCAGGTTCTGCGCCGCCTGTCTCGCCTGCCGCCTGAACTGCAGGCTGTGGTGCTTCGTCATTTGCCTGTGACCGACATTACTGTCTGGAAACGCGTCAATCGGTATTTTCATGACTGGATACAAAACATGGGGCTGCAAGAGCGGGCTCTGTGCCGGTCACGAGGTCGTGCTTTTGCGCGAGCGGCCTTCACGCAGGAAAGCTATGACCATCTGTTGCAACCCTGGCTGGCCGGCTTTGCAGCCTTCCAGCCACCCCGGCCGGGTGTCAGGTTTTCCCCCGCTTTTGTGTTTGCTGCTGTTACCCGAACCCTGCAGCAGACCCGGCAGCTCGTTCTGAACCAGAACCACAACTTCCTCTTTGAGGGTGCGCTTGTCATGCGAATCAGGTTCAGTGCTGATGGGCACTACATCACTGTCCAGACACTCAACACAATGGACAGGCCCATCCTGCGGGACCATATCCTGGAGAGAGACGGGCAAGGCTGGCACAAAGGCAGCCCTTTTGCCGACAGCCGGGGTGCTGATCACATCCTCTTTACTGCTGATGCTCGCCGGGTGGCCGTCGCCCACCGGAGCGGCGAGGTCTGCATCTGGGACAAGCCAGGCTGCGGCGACTGGCGACAGCAGGCATGCCTGGTTCGTCGCCAGGAGAGCTGCGGCAAGCTAAATGCCATCAGTATCAGTTCCCTCGGTCGTGTAGTGGCTGTGTGGAACGAAGATCGTAGTTTGCGCATCTGGCGTCAGACGCCAGAGCTGGGCTGGCAGATTCGTGCTTTTTTCCCCGTCTGTCAGAACATGATGCGAAGTGCTTTTTGCCCGGAGGAGCAGGCTGTGTTCAGCCCGGATGAAAACTGGTTGCTGCTGCCTTGCCCTGTCTCCGGCCAACTCACAGTCTACAGCCAGGATGAACAGGGGGACTGGACGCTGCCGGTGTTGGCTCTCACACCGCCAGAAAGCACGCCCCAGAAAGCCCTGTTCCACCATGATGGCGAGCGGCTCCGGCTGTTGGTGCTTTTGGCGGATGGCGTCCTGTCGGTGTGGGAACTGGAGCGGGGGCAGTGGGTTGAGCAGGCCATTGTTCAACATCCAGACCGCATCACCGATGCCCGCTTCAGCCCTGATGGTCAGAGCCTTGTCATCCGGAGTCTGTCAGCGGCAACGCAGCTCTGGGAGCTGGACGCCGGGAAGCAGTGGCGGCTGCAACACTGCCTGAATCAAGCTGATTCGGATATGCAGTGGCTGCCGCTTTCGATCTGCTTTGATCCGGGCAGTCGTTGGCTGATGGTAGCGGACTCTCTCAACAGTTTCCTGCCTGTCAGCTTTCGCGCAAGCAGGCTGGATGTCTGGGAAAAGGACAGCACGGAACAATGGCGACATTGCTCAGGTGCAATACAAGAGCTGCCGTTCGCCTGCACAGGTCTGGCAGCAGGAAACGATGGTCGGCACCTGGCCGCATTGTCGCACACCCAGACCGGCTGCTATTTGTTGAGTCTTCTGGAACTCAACCGGGGCACATGGGTCAAAAGAGCGGAGATACGCTTGCCCCGGCTTTTCTACAAGACAGTCATAATGGATCCTTTCTGTTGCTGTCTGGCCGTTATTTCTTGCTCAAGGACTGGGGAGAGTGTGGATATTCTGTCTGTGCAGGAGGCGCCACCTGCAGGGTCTGCCAATGAGGAATAACAGCATATGCACGTTCGAGTAACTGGCCATGGCCACCAGACACTGCCAGGTGTTCCGGAGCACAGGCTGCCACCAGCCCGGGACATGCCGGAAGAGGCCGGTTGCCAGGCCTTGCGGCGGCTGTCCTGGTTGCCGCCCGAGCTACAGGAAAAAGTGATCGGTTATTTGCCGCTGGCAGATGTTCTGGTGTGGCAGCGTGTCAGCCGCGCTTTTCATCGCGGTATACAAACGGCCGGTCTGCGCGAGAGAGCTCTGTGCCGGGGACTTGGTGCCGCTTTTCCCGTGGCCGCCTTGACAAGAGACAACTATGACAGCCTGCTGGATCCCTGGTTGGCGGGGTTCTCGACCCGGCCGTCATCAGTGGGGCATGTCGGCACGCGGTTGCGGCCGGATCTTGTCTTCTCCGGCATCATTCGTACCCTGCACAGCGCCAGACGTCTGGCTTTTGAAAAACAGGCCAGTTTCCATCTGGAAGGCTTCCATGACCACGCAGTAACAACTTTCTTCAGTCCCGATGGACGTCACCTGGTTGTCAGGATGGAGCCCCGGCACAGGTGTCTCAATCCGGGCGGTGCGAGCGATTATATATTTACCTGGGACGAAACTGTCGGCTGGTACCGGGGTAGCCCTTTCGTTGATGAGTGTCCCCTGAGCCGTGCGCCCATGGCCCGCTCCACCTGTTTTGCTCCTGACGGGCGTCGCGTGGCTCTTGTGCGGGGGCTGAGCGAGATACAGATCTGGGAAAAAAACAAAACGGCAACCTGGCAGCAAACAGCAGACTTGATGGCGGACGGGCAGCCGATAGTGTTCTGCGGGCTGAATCTGGTGTTCTGTCCCTATGGCCGCTCCCTGGCGGTGCAAAGTCTTTATGGTCTCCTGTATATCTGGAGTCTGGACGATCAACAGCAATGGTCCAGCAGTGGTCCCTTCATCAGCTCAACCCTTGTTCACATGCAACCTGCAACGGCTTTCAGTGCGAATGGATGCTGGCTGTTGATGCCGCGCGACAATGGCAAGTTCCTGTTGTGCAGTCGCAATCAGGCAGGTGCCTGGCAGCAGCACTGTGCTCTCGAGACTGGTGCGCACCGCAAAGCGGCGAGCGCGACTTTCAATCCAGTCAGCGAACAGCTGATCCTGCAAATGCAAAACAAAACCCTGTCCGTCTGGCAACGCCAGGACGATCAGTGGTACGAAGCGGGAGTCGTTCAACATCAAGACGGTATCTGCGATTTTGTTTTCAGCCCTGACGGTCAGCATCTGGTCACCCGATTACAGAACTGGGGGGCCGTGCTGTGGGAACAGGGCAGTCCGGGGCAGTGGATGCAGAAGTTGTTGCTCGGTGGTCAGAGAGAGTATTACAGGCGAATGCCAACCTGTGCCCCCAACCCAACGTCGGTATGCTTTGATCCCACTGGGCGCTGGATGATGGTCAGTGATTGCCTCCAGGATCTCGCGGGGCTGGAGGAGCCTCAGATGTGGTTCAAACGCAGTGACGGGTGCTACCACCAGCAGCACCCGGGTGGCGCCGCTCAGTTGATCGCTGCCTACAGGCCGACACCGGGCACTGACGGTCGGCACATGGCAGTGCTCAGCTGCCCGATACTTCAGGACCGCCATGCCCTCAATCTGTTGGCATTCCACAAGGGCGTCTGGGTTGTCAGAGCCAGCCAGATTACACCACCTTTCCATTACGGGTTGATTGCCATGGATCCCTTCTGCTGCCATCTGGCAGCTGTCTGCAGGAGCGAACCTGTGGTCGAATTTCTGTGTCTCAGAGAAGCAAAGCCACCCGCCGCCCTTGCCAGCACCGGCCCGGTCGCAGCTGGCGGATCTCCCGCCTGACAGGTTGGTCAGTAGAGAAAACCTTCGGAGCTGACAGCGGAATTCTCTGTTGTCTCCCCTGCTCTATGACTGTGGCGGAACTTCTTGATGAGAGAGTTGCTATGCACGAGGTCGGCGGATCCTTGAAAAGAGGCGTCGCAGTAGCGGGAAACACAGCGCAGGATTCGCTTCCCAAGCGTACCAGAGTCGATCAGGATGAGGAGGCGTTCAGCACGCAGGCCTTGCGGCAGCTGGCCTTGCTGCCGCCTGAGCTACAGGATGCTGTGATCCGGCACTTGCCACTGGCCGATATTCTTGTCTGGCAGCGCGTCAGCAAGAACTTCCGCCACAGAATCGAAGCTGCAGCCCTGCGGGAGAGGGCGCTGTGCCGCTCTCTTGGCAATGCCTTCCCCCGGGAAGTGTTGACCCGGGACAATTACAGCCATCTGTTGCAGCCCTGGCTTGCTGGGTTTTCTGCCAACCCTTTGGGGGAAGACTGGCCCGGTGCGGTGTTTCGACCCCATGTCCTTTGGGCTGCTGTCACCCGTACCCTGTGTAATACCCAGCAACTGACTCTGGTCAAACAGGCCCGTTTTCAACTGCCGGGAGTGCGTGTCAACAGTGCTCGCTTCAGCCCTTCCGGAAAATTCCTGATTATCAAGGTACCACCCGCCTGGGACCTCGGAAGATTACCCGTGCACGTCTTTGCCTGGGATGGCAGCCGTTGGGGTCAGGGAACATCTTTTGCTGGAGCGCGAGGCGTGCTTTCCATTTGCTTTACGGTCAATGAAAAGCGGCTCGCTGTCGCTGATGAAAAAACACAGATACATCTGTGGGAAAGGCTGGACACCGCCCATTGGCAAAGAACAGTGCGCCTTACTTTTTATTGCCAGACTCATTGTGCCAGGATGGACTTGCTGTTCAGTCCGGATGGCCGATCCCTCGTTATGCAGGGCTCACACGGCTGGTTGCACATCTGGCGTGAGGACGACCAACAACAATGGCCAGACCCTGGTCAATTTGCCAGCGGGTTTCTGTGCCCGATCCGAGGACCTGTTTTCAGTCCGGATGGGCGCTGGTTGTTGGTGTACAGCCGTTTCGAGCAGTTCACCCTTTTCACTCTGAACAGGGAGGGCGACTGGCTGCCATACACATCGCTGGCGTTCCGGGAGCAAGCAAATCCGGCGCGTGCTTTTTTCCGGTCAGACAGTCAGTGCCTGGCCCTGCTGGTACCTGACAGCTTCCTGTCGCTGTGGCAATTGCAGGAGGGACATTGGTCAGAGCGGGTTGTCCTGCGGCATCCCTACGGCATGGCACACGCCTGGTTCAGCCCTGATGGCCAGAACATTGTGACCCGGTGCTCCCGGTCAGGAGCCCTGCTCTGGGCACAGGACGCTGGCGGGGTCTGGCGGCCGGTACAGACACTCAACAGGGCCGCTGCGGGTCTCTCAAACGTCACAGAGGTGCACTTTGATCCCGCCTCTGGCTGGTTGATAGCGGCTGATCAATTTGATCCGGATAATCAGGGCAGCAGCACTGGGGAGCTGTGGGCCAGGGATGGCAGTGGGCAATGGAAGGCTTGTCCTGGCAGCCCTCTGGTGGCAGCTCATGGTCTGGTGGTCGCCAGCACTGGCCAGCACCTGGCCTGGCTGGACCTGCGACGGCCGCCGGCGGACGCCCGGGTGCATGACAGGCTGCGACTGCTGGAGTGGAAAAAAGGAGCCTTGATGACAAAAGCTCAGTACCCGCTTCTTTCTGTTCGTCCCCACCAGATCGCAATGGATCCCTTCTGCTGCCATCTGGCCGTCATCTGTAGCAGAGCGCCTGTAGTCGAGCTGCTGCGCGTGCAGCAGGCTTCACCACTGGCACTTCCCGGCAGGCCGGACGAGGAGGCTGCTCAGGAATGACCGTATCCCGCAGGAACTGTTGACCTGCTGTGTCTGTCCAACGGGTGTTCTTGCCACCGACTGACACACGGAGAGATCAATGCAATCTGCCCATTTGGCACGCAATGTGCCCCGAATGGCTTGCTCGCAGGAAACAGCAGCACTTGTCCCTGCTGCCGGGCGCGCATCCAGGGAGGGTGATGATGGTGAAGAAGCACTCTGGCGGCTGTCCCGGCTGCCGCTCGAAGTGCAGGAAGCTGTGATTCGTCATTTGCCCCTGGCCGATATTGCCGCCTGGCAGCGAGTCAACAAGCAGTTTGCTCATCGCATCCGGGTGACCGGCATGCGTGAGCAGGCGTTGTTCCGGGTTCTTGCCAGTGCTTTTCCTGATGCGAGTCACAAGGTTCTTATGCAGGATCTGGCGGCCTGGCGCTCTCTTGGCAGTGCCCGGCTGTGCGCGGCCCTTTCCCGGGACAACTACGACCGTCTGCTGCGCCCCTGGCTGGAAAGTTTCGCTACCAATCCACTGAAGAAGGAATGGCCTGGCACCGCATTCGAGCCCAGTGTGCTGTTCTGTGCCATCAGCAGGACCTTGCAAGCCAGCCCGCGGCTCTTTCTGGTAGAAAAAGCCTCTTTCCAGCTGTCTGAACCTGACACTGAGGGAGCCCCTTCTTTCAGCCCCGACGGTCTGCATTTGATGGTTTCTTCAAAGTTCGAGGTCCCAGGCAGATATGGCTCATGCATTTGTTCAACGAGCTGTACTGTTTTCAGCCAGAACGCAGCAGGCTGGTACGAAGGGAGTCCTTTCACTCAAACGCCTGTTGTTTCCTGCCTCTGTTTTTCCGCTGATGGACGGCGAGTTGCTGTCATGGAAGAGGTAACAGAAGGAGAAAAGGAAAAAAAAACCAACAACAGGGTGCTGTTCTGGGAGAAGGAAAAAACAGGAGTCTGGCAGCAAAGAGCTTGCTTTGATCTTGCAGCCTTGTTCCGTTTGTATGAGCCAAGCATGCTGTTCAGCCCGGATGGGCGTTGCCTGCTGCTGCTGGAAGACAAAAAATTCTATCTTGGCTTTCCGCATCTCTGGGAGCTTGACGTCAGTGGGCAATGGCGACTCAGTGAGCCCTATCCGCTCAGCCCCGATACCACCGGCGCCGAGCTGGTTTTCAGCCCGGATAGTCGCTGGCTGCTGGGGTTTCGATCCCTGGGCACCGGTACCATGCTTTATAGAAGGCAGTCGTCGGGAAGCTGGGTGGCAGATTATGCCATCGAGTCTGTGGCACATCTCTTGCAGGGAGGCGGTTGCTTCAGTTTCGATAGCCAGCAGCTTGTCTTGCTGGCGAAAGACTCCACCCTGACCCTGTGGCGGCTGCACGAGGATGCATGGTCTGGGCAGGGCAGCATTCGGTACCGGTACCCGATTGACAATGTCTGGTTCAGCCCGGATGGTCGACAGCTGGTGATACGGGCACTGGGGATACGGGCAAAAGGGGAATTCGCACTATTGGAAGCGGACGCTCAAGGTGAATGGAAAACCTTACGTGTCCTGGGCGAGTCCTGGCCGTACGACGACTTCGCCCATTTTGACCCCCCGGGTCGCTGGCTGGCTGTTGGTAGCAGCACTGGCATTCACGACATTGCAACCCTGTGGGTAAAGGACTCTGCTGGAAGCTGGACTCAATCGGCAATGCAGCTGTGTGGCGGATGTAACTCGTTGGTTGCATCCTCTGATGGCCTGCATATAGCTGAACTGGAGCTCCATGTGATGGGAGCTGATGTCAGGTTGTCAGGATTTGAGCAGGGTAGATGGACGCTGAGGGCCGTGACAGAGAGGATCACTACTGCGTCCGGGAACCAGGCTATAGCTATGGACTCCCTGTGCCGGTATCTGGCTGTGACTTGCTATGGAGGCGTCGCTTTTCTGCGTGTGCAACCCGCCCGGGAGGCTGTTGTGCAATAGCGTCCTCCCGGCAGCACCTCCCAATTGCGGACCGGTCCGGATGGACAGCCGCTGGTGATAAAAAGCTACTATTGCGTCCGTGGGCAATGCGGGAGTAATAGTGTCTTGCGATGAGCGCCTCCACATCTTTGCACCGGATGCCCCTTGTACGAGAAAACATATCCAATGGGCACCCATGCCGCATGGCACCCTTTGGCAGCTATAGGCAAGTGGTCCGGACAATGACGACTTCCAGCAGGAACTTCTGACCTGCTACGCCTCTCCAAAAGGCGGTTGCCAGCCATTGTCAGAGAGGTTCTCCATGCAATCTACCCATCCTGTTCCCCCTGTATCCCCTCCCCTCCCCGGGCCGCACACAGCTGCAACCTCACCCTTGCCCAAGTGCCGGGCCCCGGATCCGGATGACGATAGCAGTGATCATGAAAAAGCAGTGCTGTGGTCCCGGCTGCCACCCGAGATGCAGGACGCGGTAATTCATCACTTGCCACTGGCGGACATTGCCGCCTGGCAGCAGGTCAACCGCGACTTTGCGCACCGCATCCGGGTGGCCGGCATGCGGGAGAAGGCCTTTCTTCGTGCTCTTGGCCATGCGTTTGCGCGAGAAAGCCATAGCTCTCTGGAGCAGGACCTGACGACCTGGCGTTCTCTTGGCAGCGCCCGGCCGCACGCGGCTCTTTCCCAGGACAACTATGACGCTATGCTGCGCCCCTGGCTGGCGCGTTTTCCCACCAATCCCCTGAATCCTGAGTGGCCTTGCGGTCAGTTCGAGCCTGGTGTGCTTTTTTCTGCCATCACCCGCACGCTGCAGGCCAGCCCGCACCTGGCTCTGGAAGAGAAAAGAACTTTCCTGCTGCCTGTGTCCTGCACGAGGGGAGCGCCCTCCTTCAGTCCCGATGGTCGGCACTTGATAGTGAATACAGTCAGCAGTACACGTGAAAGCCAAGGGGCGCCAGTGCGTGCAGCGACCTATATTTTCAGCCATGACGAGGCTGGCTGGCACCAGGGGAGCCCTTTTACTCAAGCCTCAGTGGCAGCTTCCTGCATCTGTTTTGCGCCTGACGGACAGCGAGTCGCTGTCGTGGAAGAGATCACAGAAGAAGAGGGTGGCGAAAAATGTATAAAGCGCGTCCAGATGTGGGAGAAAAAACAATCAGCCGTCTGGCAACATACGTATTGGCTTTTTCCGATCCGCCCTATCTTTTGGTACCGGCCGCTTATGGTGTTCAGCCCTGATGGACGCTGTCTGGCACTCCAGGAAGGCGGCCTCGGCTGCAGCTTGCATGTCTGGGACCTGGACGCTGCGCAGCAATGGCGGCTGAGTGGGGTTTTTGTGGCCTATGATGGGGGGCAGCATGGTGCCACTTTCAGTCCGGACAGTCGCTGGCTGCAGGTCCGTTCCTGCGGCTGTGGCACCATGCTGTATAGCCAGGTACGGGGTGTCTGGATGCCTGACCCTTCCCTTGAATCAGCCGCACATCGTGTGCGGGGAGGGGGCTGTTTCAGACCCGACAGCCAGCGGTTTGTTTTATGCATGAGAGACGACTCCCTGTCGGTGTGGGGATTGAACGAGGGTGTCTGGCGCGAACAGACCAGCATTCGGCATCCGGACTTTGCCCAGGATGACTGGTACCCGGACTTTGTTCAGGAGCTCCTGTTCAGCCCGGATGGACAGTATCTGGTGACACAAGGCAGCAAGTCACTGCTGCTATGGGGAGAGGATGCCCGGGGTGAATGGAATGCGTTGCGGGTCCTGAACAGGCTCCGCCCGAGCCAGAATCGTGTTGTTTTTGATGCTTTGAGTCGTTGGCTGGTGGTCGTTCACCGCGATCAGCCCTTCGAGACTACCAGCATGTGGGTACGGGACCATGCCGGAGTCTGGGACGCCTGCCCGGCGGCGCACCTGTCTTGCGAGCATGATCAACTGGCTTCTGCCTCCGATGGTCAGCACCTGGCAGCCTTGGTCTATCCCGACATGGGGGAGCAAGACACCTTGATGCTGCTGGAATTTCAGCAGGGGACATGGGTTATGAAAGCGAGAACCCAAAGGCCCATTGCTGCTTACACTGTCCGCGAATGCGAAACGATCGCAATGGACCCCCTGTGTTGCCATCTGGCGGTCACTTTCAGTCGCCGCCGCCACTCCGGTGCCGGATTCAGCCAGGTCCGCGAAGAAGGAGTCACCTTGCTCTGTGTGAAGCCTGCCGGAGAGCCTCTCCAGGAGTAGACGCAGCTCCCGGATGGGGAGCAGTTTCTGATGCGAAACCGGAACATCTTTCGGCATGACAATCCCGATGCAAGCCCCTGTCGCCGGAAACAGACGCAGCCGGGAAAAAGTGGTTTTCGGCACTCGTGCCCTGCCGGTTTTTGCGTCTACAGAAGACTGGTTACAAAACAAGTATCTGAAAAACCCGTAACGCCCGTAGACGACACCAGGCATCGTTCGTACAAAACACATGCCTGTAATAAATACTGAACAACCACCCTTTCTGGTAGTTATGCCCTCCAATAAAGGAGAGATCTGTTGCCAGTCAGGACAAAAATGGGGATATTGAGCAGATGGATGCCAAACTTTCTCTGAACACAATCATCAGCAAAATCCAATCGCACTTCGGTGGACAGCTGCAGGGTATCTTGCTGTATGGAAGTCGCGCCCGTGGCAACCATCGCGTCAATAGTGACTTTGATATTGCGATTTTGTGTGATCACAACGTCCCTGCTGCGGAGTGCTGGCTGCTGGCACAGGATATGGCTGCGACAATTAACCGGGATATCGACTTGATTGACCTATGGCAGGCGGCAACGGTGTTGAGAAAAGAAGTTATTGAAAGCGGGATATGGTTGTATCAGCGGGACCGGGTTCAGTGCGAAGAGTTTGCAACACATACCCTCTCACAGTATCAGAACTTTAATCTTGAGCGCCGTGATCTTGTCGCCGCGATCAAAGAGCAGCTTTGCAATACTATCAAGGGGAACCCCCATGGATGATGTTCTACTCAACAAAATGGCGATTATCGAGCGCTGCCTTGCCCGCATCGATGAAGAGTATCTGGGGCATGAGGATGAACTGCTGACGAATTACACTCGTCAGGATGCCATAGTTCTCAATATTCAGCGGGCCTGTCAGGCTTGTATCGATATGGGAATCAGGACTCTTACTTTGCTCAAGGCTGCAACAATCCAGGAATCCCGGGAGGTTTTCGATGCCCTTGTTGATCGTAAGCTGATCTCCTCTGAGCAAGCACATCGAATGAAAATGATGGTTGGTTTTCGTAATGTTGCTGTACACGAATACCAACGTTTGAATATGAAAATCATGAAAGAAGTCATTGAAGAGCACCTTGGAGATTTGCGTGTGTTCGGACAAACCCTGCTGGCCTCACAGCTCAACGAATAATCTCACATTGGCCGGGAGCAAGAATTGCAAACAAGGCAGCTCCCTGCTTCCCCCATTTCAACAGCAAACCACCCTTCAATTGTGCCCACGACAAAGGCCACTTCTCCGCTCCTGCCAAAATATCTACCTGGGATGGCGTGCATCTGGCTGTACTGGTAGAGCACAGGCAGTCAGTACGATAACTGTGGCACGGCTGGAACGTCTGCAGGGGACAAGGGCTGTGAAAGCGACGGTCGAGAGCTCCTTCGGCACCATAAGACTCACGGCCGTCCGGGTGCATCACCCCTTGAAAGAGGCTGGAGGAAAAAAGAGGAATATTGACTGCCTGGGTAGAGCGGTCAGGCTTTTTGATGGGCGTCAGGCATGCCTGGCTCCTGGCTCCTGGTTGCCTGTAGCAGAGCTCTCATAGCCACACTGGTGTGATTGCTGAAAGTTTTACTGGATGTTGTGCTATCACACAGGCCCGGTGGGGCGGGTGTTCGGGAAGAAATGCTTCCCGCAAGAACTTCTGCCTGCAGGTTGTGTCCAAGGCGCCACCGCTGCCGTTGAGGCCGTGTGCCAACAGGTCAGCAGTCATTCAGTGTAAGAGAGGTGCTCCATGAAATCTGCCTGTCCTGCATGCCCTGCCCCCGTGATACCCCCTGCGCAGGAAACACCCGCAGCATCGCTGCCTTTGGCCAAACGCAGAGCTCCTGAGCCGGGGGACTATGACAATGCAAAACAAGCACTGTGGAGGCTGTCCCGGCTGCCACCTGAGATACAGGAAGCTGTGATTGGTCACTTACCCTTGGCCGACATTGCAGTCTGGCAGCAGGTCAGCCGGGATTTTGCCCATAGAATCCGGGTAAGTTGCCTGCGGGAAAAGGCGTTTTTGCGTGTTCTTGCACATGCATTTCCTCGTGAGAATCATGACTCGCTTGTACAGAAGCAGGGCGACTGGCGTGATCTTTTTGGCCGCGCCCGGCCCAACGCGGCCCTGTCCCGCAGCAACTACGACCGTTTGGTGCGTCCCTGGTTGAGCGGTTTTTCTACCAATCCACTGGGGCCTGGCTGGCCCGGTGCTTCGTTTGAGCCCAGTGTGCTTTTCGCTGCCGTCACCCACACGCTGCAAGCCAGTGCGCATCTGGCTCTGGAGGAGAACGCCTCTTTCCGGTTGCCAGCTTCCTTCACGAAAGGCTCTCCTGGCTTCAGCCCCGATGGCCAGCATCTGATGGTTTCGACAATCTATTGCTCACAAAACGGTGGTGCGCCAAGGCGGTCAGCGACCTCTATTTTCAGTTGGGACGAGACGGGGTGGCATCATGGGGCCCCCTTCACTCAAACATCACAAGCGCGGTGCATTTGTTTTTCGCCTGACGGACAGCGAGTTGCTGTCGCGCAAGAGGGGGAAGAAAAGGACGACGAAAAAGACTTTATAAAGAAGGTGCAGATCTGGGAGAAGGGAAAAACGACAGACTGGCATCAGACGGCTTGTCTTGTACCCGAGCACCCTGTCTTCCACTATTGCCCGCACATGGTTTTCAGCGCGAATGGCCGCTCGCTGGTGCTACAGAGCAGCGTTTACTACACGCTGCATGTCTGGAGTCTTGACGCCCGGCAGCAATGGCTACCCAGTGGATTCTTCTGGCTATGCGCAGAAGCAAAATACGATATAGAGTTCAGCCCGGATAGCTGCTGGCTGCCGGTCCCAGTCCCCGGTCGTCGCATCAGGCTCTGTAGCCAACAGTCAGGGAGTCTCTGGGCACCGAACCCTTCCTTTGAGCATGCTGCACAGAACGTCGGCGTTGTGGCTTGCTTCAGCTCCGACAGTCAGCGGCTTGCCTTGCTTCACGGAGACGGCACCCTGTCTGTGTGGCGACTGGACGACGGAATCTGGTCTCACCAGGCCAGAATTCTGCAGAGGGATGCCATCCATACTGTCAAATTCGGTCCGCATGGCCGGCAGCTGGTGACGCAAAGTGCCGAGTGGGCTCTGCTGTGGGAAGAGAACGCTCAAGGTGAGTGGAAAGAATCAGATGTCCTGAACGGCGGCCTGTCGAGATGGCCTTTCCCCCATTTTGATCCGCTGGGCCGCTGGTTGGTGGTGGCCAGTGGTCGCCTTACGCCTTTCAGTCATACCACCACCTGGAGGAAGGATCAGGCTGGAGTCTGGACTCACTGTCCGCTGGCGCAGCTGTCTTCCCGATCTGAGCATATGACACCGGCCGGTGATGGCGTGCATCTGGCTGCATTGATCGAGCACAGGCAGCCAGTTCGCATAACCTTGGCGTTGCTGGAATTTCAGCAGGGGACATGGATTGTGAAAGCGGAGGCCGAGAGAGCCGCCGCCGCTTGCCCTGCCAGTGATTATACGGCCCTCGCAATAGATCCCTTGTGTTGTCATCTGGCGGTCACCTTCAGGCACAGTACTGGTGTCCTTGATCGCTCCCAGGAGACAGGAGTTGCCTTTCTGCGCGTGCAGCCAGGCGAAGAAGCTCTTCAGTAGCTGGTGCTGCGACATCAAGAGCTTCAACGCTGGATTCAAGTAATAAGTGCAATCGACTGCCCTGTGTAGACTTCGAGAGGTGTTTTTCCGCCTAACACCTTTCTCGGCATTGTATTAATCAGTAATTCCATGGTTATCAGGTCTTCTTCTGTCAGATGAACTGAAGTCATTTTTTTGGCCAGGTCCGACGGATAATGCCGTTGGTGTTTTCATCGGTTCCACGCTGATAGCTCTTGTAGGGCTTGGCAAAGTAAACATCAGCATTTACAGCCTTCGCCACTTTCGCATGGACAGCAAACTCACCACCATTGTCCAGGGTGAGGGTGCAAACCGATGAGACCCGCCCCAAAAGAGCAATCAATCAGCAACCAAATTCGCTTGTTTATGATCAACCTTGCCTATGAGAGCCAACTGACTTTTGCGCTCAACCAGAGTCACCAGATAAGCATCCTGGCCATAAACAGTATCGCCCTCCCCATCACCAGGGAGATCACGAAAATCAACGACTTCAGGGCGCTCTGCAATATCAAGCCTGTTTGGAATCAGGGAGCAACCAGCCTTGCGTTCCCCTCCTTTGCATCGTCTCTTTCCAAAGCGAAGAATGTCTTTATATAAAATGCCTCCCTGGGCCTTGTCATTCGAGATGCGAGCGTAAATCCTGGTGTGACTGAGTGCCATATCTGAGACTTCCAGCTTCATACGCTGGCTTATGTTTTCAGGCGACCAGCCAAGGCGCACCCTCTTCTCTATAATAGGCGAGTGTCGTTCATAAGACTTGCAGGCTCTTCTGCTCGTTATACGACGATTAACTGCCAAGGCATGAGCTGCTTCAGCGCAATACTCCTTGTCACTTGAATTTCTCCCCAGCTCTCGTGACAAGACACTGGGACTTGCGCCAACAGATTCTGCTATTTCATTTTACATATAGCCTTTCCCAAGAAGAGCCTGTATCTGGTATCGTTGCCCAAGAGTCAGCTGCTTGTATTGTCTGGATTGTGAACTCATTCCGACTTCCGTTTCTAAGTGTGAGAGCTACGAAATGTACCAGCAGCTGACTCACTTCCAAAGTTTCAGTCGATAGCATTTATTGCCTTACTCCAGCGCTACTCAAGGCATTTGTAACTGGTGCGTAAACCCTGCATATGTTGGTAGAGAAAGCCGATGCCAGCGGGAACATCAAGATCATGTTGAATCAAACTGCCGGCCCAATAACAAGCATGAGCTTCAAAGAGTTGTAAAAACTGAGCAGTATGGACTGGTTGTTTATTGAGCAAACTGCACTGACGTTTCTGTTGGGCTATCAGACGCAGGTTAATTTTTTTGATGTGCTAACTTGCTGCAATAACGTAATATACAGTTCCGACTTGGGGCAAACAAGTCAGATAGATGTTGAAGACTGGCGCATGATAAGCAAATCCTGGTTTGAGCAGGCGTCTCTGCCTGAATCAAGAGTTGAAGAAATTGCTCTGGATAATCCTCTATCCATGTTGGCCAATTAAATTTTCAAGGACATTATGCAAACGAAAAACACTCAAACGAATTTGTTACCCATCATTGTGATGATGTCAGTGGTTGGTCTGATGGCTACAGATATTTATATTCCTGCAATGCCATCTATTGCGAAGCATTTTGCAATTACAGATCATGGTATGCAGTTGACTTTGGCTGGATATCTCCTGGGTTTGTCGGTGTCACAGCTGGCCTATGGGCCATTGAGCGATCATTTTGGAAGAAAACCTATTGTCTTTGCAGGGATGTTGCTTTTTACACTGGCAACCCTGGCGTGCAGTTTTGCGACATCCGGTTTTGAGTTGATAGTGTTCAGATGCCTTCAGGGAATCGGTGCCTGTGCTGGTCTGACAATAGGAAGAGCCATCATCGGAGACATATATAGCAAAGAGCAAACAGGCAAAATATTTGCCACTGTCTTTCCTTTTGTAGGACTTTCTCCCGCCATAGCTCCTGTTATAGGCGGTTATGTAAATAGCCTTTATGGTTGGCATTCGGTATTTGGTCTTTTGTTTGTTTTCGGTTTTGTTTTGGTGGTTGTTGTTTTCTTTAAGTTGCCGGAAACTAAAGAAAAAGAACACAGAATAGCCATCAGAGCAACCACCGTTGCAAAAACATATGCCAGTCTTGTTTTTAGTATGACATTTTGGGGATATGTTCTCGTTCCTTGCTTCGCGTACATTGCTTATTTTGGTTATATATCCGAATCTTCCTTTGTTTTCTCAAAGCAGGGTTATACTTCTTCACAGATTGGGTATTTTTATATTGCGTTGTCCATCACCTATCTTGCAGGGAATCTTTTGTCAAAGAGGTTCTTGAATCATATGTCTTTAAATAGAGCACTACTGTCAGGCTATGTTGTATTTGTTGCCGGCGCATTGTTAATGTTGTTAATGAATAGTTCGGGGAGTTTTTATGCCATGAAAATATGGCTTCCTATGGCTGTTCTGACATTGGGGAATGGGTTTTTGCTTCCCCTTGGGGCCGCTGGGGTTATAGCCAATTTTAAAGAAAAATCGGGTTATGCTTCTGGGTTGCTAGGCTTTCTGCAATTAGGGTCTGCATCCGTCTCTTCGCTGGCTGTGGGCTTTTTTAGTCAAGCAGATGCGTTCAGGCTTTCATTGTACCTGTCAGCCTGTTGCCTTCTGGGATTCTTTCTGTTTGTGTTGTTTTTGCGCATCCAATCACGTGGTTATATCAGATTGGATCCTGTTGCCTGAATCTGTTTTCGGAACAAATTGCGAAAAAAACATGGAAAAACATAAGAGTTTCAGTTGATGCCTTGCTACGATGATTCGTATGGACTGTCTCAAGTGATGCTTGATCGAGTAGGCCTATTTCACAGTTCAAAAGGGGACCTGGCGGGCGCCAGGCTGTGTTCGCAGGAGCTCCTTTGCTTCACCATGGAACCCGAGATCTGCTTTATGGCATCAGTTGCAATACAGGCCGATTTTTTTATGTACTAACTTTCTGTAACAGCGTAATATGCAATCCCGATTTTGATTGAGGAATTTGGATGGATGTCGAGGGGTGTTGTACGACAAGCCGTTTCTGTTTTGAGTAAACATCTCTACCTGAATTGAATGCTGGGAAAGTCACTCTGGACGATCCTCTACCCATACCAGTTAGCTGGGTTTCAAAGAACTCATGAAAACGAAATGCAATCAAGAAAATTTACTACCAATTATTGTCATGATGTCAGCAATTGGACTCATGGCTACAGATATCTATGTTCCGGCAATGCCATCCATTGCGAAACATTTTGCAATTACAGATCATGGTATGCAATTGACTTTGGGTGCATATCTGCTGGGTTTGTCGGTATCGCAACTGGCCTATGGGCCATTGAGCGATCATTATGGTCGTAAGCCGGTTGTTTGTGCGGGGATGTTGCTGTTTACGCTGGCAACTCTGGCGTGCGGTCTTGCGGCATCCGGTTTTGAGTTGATAATGTTCAGAGGCTTGCAGGGAGTCGGTGCCTGTGCTGGTTTGACAATAGGAAGAGCCATCATCGGAGATGTATATAGCAAAGAACAAACTGGGAAAATATTTGCCACCGTTTTTCCCTTTATAGGAATCGCTCCCGCTGTTGCTCCAGTTATCGGAGGCTATTTAACCAGTCTTTATGGCTGGCACTCCGTGTTTTGGTTTTTGTTCCTTTTGGGTTTTATTGTGAGTCTTGCCGTTTTTTTCAAATTGCCTGAAACCAAAGAAAATGAGCACCGAATAGCCGTCGGCACAACCACCATGATAAAAACATATGCCAGCATTCTCTCCAGCATGACATTTTGGAGGTATGTGCTTATCCCTTGCTTCGCATCCATTGCCTATTTTGGTTACATTTCTGAATCTTCTTTTATTTTCTCAAAGAATGGTTATACCAGTTCACAAGTTGGCTGCTTCTATATTGCATTGTCCGTTACCTATCTTGCAGGAAGCTTTTTATCCAGGAAAGCGTTGAACTATTTCTCCCTAAACAAAGCACTATTGTTGGGCTATGTTGCATTTGTTTCTGGTGCGCTCTTAATGTTGTCAATGAATATATCAGGGAATTTTTGCGCTATAAAAATATGGTTTCCTATGGCTGTTCTGACATTGGGGAATGGATTCTTGCTTCCTCTTGGAGCTGCTGGCGTTATAGCTGGCTTTAAAGAAAAATCGGGTTATGCCTCTGGATTATTGGGGTTCCTGCAATTAGGGACTGCATCAGTCTCGTCGTTGGTTGTAGGTTTTTTCAGTCAAGCTGATGCGTTCAGACTTTCACTGTACCTGTCAGCTTGCTGCCTTCTGGGTTTCTTGGTTTTTATCTCTACCCAATCACATGACCATGCCAGATCCGGGCCAGCCGCTTGAGCCCCTTTGCGGGACAAATCACAGAAGATAATTATGAGGCAACAAGGGGATGTGAGCTGATGCCTTTCTGAGGTGATCTATGTGAACTGTGACAGCTCAAAAAGTAAGGACCAGAAGTTTTGTCCCCTACATGGCTTTGGGGAACCTCCGGTTGGCAGCTCGTGTCCAACGGCCGGTTCTGTACGCCCAGTACAGGCCGTCGTCAGTTCAATGTACAGGAAACGAGCATGCAACCCACTCAGCCACAAAGTTACGGCAGCACGAACCCGTCCCTGCCAGAACTCCAGGCGTCGCGGGACTCCTGGGGTCCGCAAAATCCGGCGGCAGAAGACCTGGGCCAGGAGGCACTGAGGCGGCTGTCCAGGCTGCCGCCTGAATTGCAGGATGCAGTGCTTCGTTATTTGCCGCTGGCTGACATTCTCATCTGGCAGAAAGTCAGCAGGGCGTTTTGTGATCGAGTCAAAGTGTCTGCACTGCGAGAACGGGCTTTCTGTCGTGCTTTTGGCTCCGCGTTTCCTCGTGCCGCTCTTACCCGGGACAACTACGAACACTTGTTACGCCCCTGGTTGGCTGGCTTTTCTGCCAATACCTTGGGACCAGACTGGCCTGGCCGGGTTTTCTGCCCTGAGGTTCTGTGGTGCGCCATCTCTCGCACCCTGCAAATGACCCCTCATCTGGTGCTGAAAGAGGTGGGGGCTTTCCAGCTGGCCGGAGTCAGTGTCAGAGGGGTCTACTTCAGCCCCACAGGTAACCATCTGGTCGTCAGCATGGACGACAGAGCGTTCGATCCAGTGGACGTTGCCACCAGTGTCTTTACGTGGAATGGAGAAAACTGGCGACAGGGAGCCCCTTTCCTCGAGGGTCGCGAAGCCAAAGCCGTTTGCTTTTCCGATAACGGACAGCGGGTTGCCGTTGCCGACATAACAGATGTGCGGATTTGGGAAATGGGCAAGGTCACTGACTGGAAAAAGACAGCACGCCTTGTCCCGGCAAGGCCCTTTTTTCATAGAGAGCTTTGCATGCTTTTCAGTCCGGATGGACGTAGCCTTTCCATACAGACCTCAGACTACAATCAGTACGTCTGGGATCTGGATGAGCAGCAGCAATGGCAGCTCGGTGGGCACTTTGTCACTACGAGTGAATATTGGGGCAACATACCTCAAAAGACGGTTTTCAGTCCGGATGGGCGCTGGCTATTGGTCCATTCTGCTGACGAAAGGGATTTCGTTCTGTTCAGCAAGGATACCCAGCGACACTGGACGCGACACTCTGCACTGGATCTCGGGCTGGGGTTGACGGCTTGCAGTGCCCGGTTCAGGCCTGGTGGTCAGCAGGTTTTCATCCGTGCGCGAGAAGACGTCTTTTCTGTATGGCAACTGCATGATGGTGTCTGGTCTGAACAGCAACGTTTTGAGCATCACGGTAGAGGCCGCAGCGATTTCTTTTTTAGTCCGGATGGACAGCAGCTGGTGGCCGAAGCCAGGTCTGGGTTGTTGCTTTGGACGCAAGATGCCGAAAACCGGTGGATAGTCCGAGACATCATTCATGTCGATCAGCGCAACTATTTCGGTATGTATGACGTACGCTTCGACCCCGCTGGGCGTTGGTTTATGGCGGAGGAACTGTACAGATTTCGTGGCCGTCTGTCGGCAATGCTGGTCAGGGACAGCAAGGGGCAGTGGACATCCGCTCCTGAGGCGAATGACAGCCTCAAATCTCTCCAGCGACGCAGGCCAAGCAAGGATGGCCAGCACCTGGTCGCGTTGTATCGTCCCGAAGAAGGGAATGGGGACCCTCCGCACGAGCTGCGCCTGCTGGGCTTTCGCGGGACTGGAGCCTGGGTGACAAAAGCACGAACAAACATTCCATTCGACAGCTTCATAAAAACCTCCATGGATCCCTTCTGTTGTCATCTGGCTATTTGTTACCAAGATGGGAAGGTGAGACTCTTGCGCACACAGGAAGCGCCCTCCCCGCCATGCCAGGATGCTTGTCGCCTCTTTTGATTGCGAACTCTCAAGGCTTAGAGGTTCAGCGTTTCAAAGTCTGTTCCATAGCATCAGGGCTCTACGCAGCCAAAGGTTGGAACAGGCTTTCGAGGGCAGAAAGCAACAACCGGTACCCGGCAGTACCCAGCCAGAGGACGACAGCGTATGACCCTGTCGGGCAAGATTCAGGCATGGTCCAACAATCCCGTCTAGACTGCGGGATGTCTTCGGATTCCACTTATGCGCCTTTCGTCGCATTTTTCGCAAACCAGGCAATGCCGGATGTATAACCTCTTCAGGCGGAAGCGAGTCTTCGGGCTTCAAGAGGGCACAACAGCGGAAAGCGAGTGGGGTTTTTGTGGGCATGCCGCATGTCATGTTGTTGGAAGAGAACCAGGCCATGAACAGGATGCTGCTCTGTGCAACGATTGCCTCGATCCTTGTTGCTGACGCTTACGCACATCCCCTGCCTGACAGAGGAAAAATCAGTCCCGCCAGTCCTGAACGCACGCGCGCGTCGACAGAGCTGGCTGTTGATCCTGCAACTGCCAGCAAGGACGACAGTATTGCCAGGATGGATGCGGATGGCTGGGTGATGCACGGTGTCTGCAACAACGATGATGGCAGTATTGAATTAAACTTTGCCAAACGCGGTTCTGGCACCGAAATGTGCAGTCTCCACACCGAAATGCGCAACTTCCTTGATCTGCTTGGACAATGGGGGCGCAGGTTCAGGCGCGGCAGGGCGCAACCGGATGCTGATGCTGCTTTTGATGCCGAAGACTGGGATGCCATTGTCTTCGGACAACAGGAAATGATGGGCGACGAAGAAACAGAACCCGGAACCGGGACAGTTGTCGCTGAAGAAGTCGCTGCGGAAGAAGTCGTTGCGGAAGAAGTCGTTGCGCAAGAAGTCGTTGCGGAAGAAAAAGTGTCCGGACCGGTTTTGTTTGACGTCACTGAGCTTGGCAATGACCTGATCGGAGAACTCGGGGGCAGCGTTATTCTGGCTCAGGCTCACACCTTCCCCGCCCTGAATCCGGGCAACGAGAAGCGCCAGCACCTGGTCGGCCAACGCAAGACGCTGGTTATGTTCAAGCCGGAAGGCAAAATAGATGAGCAGGTTCCGGTCTCTATCAGCGTCACCGACTCCCGTGGCTATGCACAGGGTTTTGTCGAGATGCTGCCGCCCGCCAGGCTGGCGAAAACTGTTCAACGCCTGCTGGACATGGAAGATGCCATTGTCGACTTCACGTATGACGACAGCAGTCTGGAAGTTGTTGATGCACTGGATGACGATGCTATAGCCGCAGCCTTGGGTCGAGCCAAAGGCGTCAAGGTATCCATCTGGGACGGGCACTGGAAAAGCGCGTTCAACTTGCCAGATGGCAAGCCAGAGTTGGATGGCAAGATGATCCTGTTCAGCTCCCGGTCCACCTGCGACTTCAGCATCAACTATCCTGCCGGGTCTGCTGGAAATCAGACTGCTACCTTGCGCCAGGGGCAGACGCTGGTCTTCAAAAATGTGAAAGGTGTCTGGGTTACCGAGGATGACATGCTCTTTAACAGGATCAGCTATGGCGAGGGCTTCTGGTCCGCGATCTTGCCGCCGGAATGGATCAGACCGGGTCTGGTCCTGAGCTTCGAACATAGAAACAAGTTGGGTCGCCTCTCCGGCACAAACGTGGGTGCGCCTTCGGAGCTGCTGATAAACACAATTGACATAGGCATGCTGGTTGAGCCACGTGGCCGGTTTGATTTCCAGGCGGACCCGGCAGCACAGCGGGAGTTTTATGAAACCATTCCGGTCAGCCGTCTGATCGTTAACCAGTACGAGCCCGTGCATCTGAAGGAAATCATGCTGCCAGACGGCACCTTGTTGACCACTGAGGGTCCCGGTGAATGCAGCCGGGATTTTGGCAGCATGCGGCAAGCGATCGCCAGGGAGCTGATATCGATTGGCATCAACAACGCCAACTACGGCATCAACTCCAGCGTGGGTGAAGGCGAGGATCAGCATTCTTTCATGGCGGCCCAGATAACGGCTCACAACGCCCAGGGGCGTTACATGGATCAGAAGATTTGCGTGCACGGCGGTTCAGGCGGTGGTGGCATAGCCACTCTGGACAGCTCCATCGGCAATGAACTCAGTCATGGGATGGGTCGTAATTTCGGGCTTGAGCACAGTATGGGCGGCTTTGATGGCTCGGCCCACAAGCCTGCCGACCAGACCAACTCCACCTGGGGCTGGCACTCTGGTCTTGAGGCTTTTGTTCCCAACTTTGATCGTCAGCGCGGTACTGCAACCTGCATTGGTGATGCGTGTATCCCGCCGTTTCATGGGGTTTTTCCTATGGGGCTCGATGCCATGGCTGGGGGCCGGTCCAGCTACGCAAAACAGCGCTTTACCTTGTATACCCCCTACTCGCTGTTCCACATCCAGAAGAGTCTGGAAAGCAAGGTGCTGTTTGACAAAACTTCCTCGACCGGCTTTCGCAAGTGGAATCCTGTCACCCAGACCATGGACGAATACAGCCACAGGGGGGGCGCACAGAGGACGGTGCGTGTTTATTCCCGGGATCTGGATGCCGATGCCGACTTTATCTCCCGCCTTTATCTGACGGCAGACAAGATTGAACTGTACTTGTCCGATGACGACAGGCCCTGGGGTTTCTTGCTGCCAGAAGCCAGTCAGGCCAACAAAGGAAAGGTGCTTGAGATAGAGTTCGGGTCGGGGAGTGAATGGCACCTGACCGTTAACGGTGGGACCGCTTTTGTCCCATCAAACGGCAATGTCCTGTATGTTTCCGATGGTGAACAATGGGTCAGGGATGATGGATATACCGTCGAAAAAGAGCTGAAACCGGAGGGGTTTGGCGTGCCCGTGACGACACTGGTTGGCTATTACGATCCACAGCAAGAAAAGAAAGGCTATATATTCCCGGCGTTGCATGGCTCTTTCGGTTACGTCTATCCCGACAATGCCTCAATCCTGGGCGCCGACGACTGTGCCCTGCTGGTTGAAACAGCCGGCGGCAAAGAACTCAAATACGCACTGGCAAACAATCGGCACAACGGCAACAGCATGAACAAGATGCATGTGAATATTGCGCGTGCCGATCAGCCGCGCCATGCCACAATCCTGTGTGCCGGTGAAGTGTTGGCAGAAGCTGTTATCAGTCAACCGATGATGGATCCTGTCTGCCGGGTTCAGGGTGCGCCGCTGGTCGGTGTGACATCAGCACAGCGCGCGCAGGCGGAGCAGCCTGTGAAATGGGTGCCTGCAGCAGGCTACGAGTCAGCTGATTGTGCGTGCCAGTAGCCTGACAGAATGGGACAGGTCCCGGGTATTTGCCTTGTCGGGGTTCTCCGCATCCGGTGGGCGTTGGCTCTCCGGGTGCGGTTGTCGATGATCGCTTTCATGGGCCGCCGCTCCTGGGTTTGCTTGAATAATGCTGGTCCCGGCAGCTCTCCATCGGCTCTTGCAGAGCTTGGGGGTGCGTGAGGCCAATTCGTGTGTGCACTGGTACAGCACGGAATGAAAAAATAGTGACCAGAAAATTCTGGTTGCATCGAGTAGCCATTGTTGTCCGGGGGCAGGCAGATAAACAAATGCTGATCATTCTGTCAGAGCACAAGAAGAAAATTGCTCCCTGAGCCTTGGGAGGTTAATGCACAGGGAAGCGGAATTCGGCCCGTGGTGGTGTGGTTGTGCTTGGGTTTTCCGGTACGCAGTCTTTGTTCGGAAGCAGGTGATGAGCGAAGAACCGCCTCCCCGGAAAAATAGTGCTTGTCGTCTATCAGTTCATGAAGCGATTTCACCCTCCCCGATGAGTGTCCTTGATGACAGGCTCTTGCGTTGCGTCATCTGGGCAAGTCGCAAGTGGAGAGGGATCTTCCGGAACCTGAGCACAGACGCGTTGATTCTTTTTTTGCATTCAGGCTTTCACAAGAGGAGCCAGGATCTGGTATCTTTGCCCGGGAGTCAACAGCTTGTGCCGTCTTTTGTGTGAGCATGCTCCTGATTTCCCCTTCTGGCCGTGAGAGTGAACAGATTCATCTGCAGCTGATTCACCCTCTGCAACTTCAGCCGATTGCCCTTGTTGTCTTGCTTCAGGAGTGTTTGATCTGAGCTTCAGTGAAAGCTTGCACTGCAAAACAATGGCTTTTATCGCAGGATCAAGTGATTTCAGTGGTGCTGAATGGCTGTTGAAGCCACTGGACGGCACTGGAGAAAGAATACGTTGATTAAAGACAAATTGATGTCTGGTGCCGACTCTATGGGCGTCGCTGTCACATCTGCCCAGGCCGAGCTGCTGAGCGGCTACATACAGCTGCTGTCCAAATGGAACCGGAAGTACAACCTGACAGCGGTCAGGTGTCCAGAACAGATGGTGAGTCGCCACATCCTGGACAGCCTCGCGATTTTTCCCTGGGTGAAAGAGACGTTCGGCGCTGGAGCAAGAGTCCTGGATGTAGGTTCGGGTCCCGGGCTACCCGGCATACCTCTGGCTATCATGATGCCGGAACTGCAAGTGACCACACTCGATTGCGTGGACAAAAAAAACCGTTTTCAGCGCCAGGCGGGTATCGAGCTGGGATTGAATAACGTCACTGTCGTGCATGCCCGTGTGGAAAAGTGGCAGCCGCAAGAGCGGTACAACTTGATCGTTTCCCGGGCGTTCAGCTCTCTGGCGTCCATGGTTACCCATACGCGACACCTGCTGGGTTCCAGTGGGCTCTGGCTGGCCATGAAAGGGCGCTATCCCGACGAGGAAATTCAGGAGTTGCGGGCCAGCTGTCCGTTTGTTTCATTGCTGGGGTGCCATTCTTTGACGGTTGCAGCTTGTGAAGGGGAGCGCCATCAAGTAATACTGGCGCCCACCTGCACCGCAGATTGATCCAGGAGAGGAAGACTGTAGATGGCAAAGATTCTGGCGGTAGCCAACCAGAAAGGGGGAGTGGGAAAAACAACTTCCTGCATAAATCTCGCGGCTTCCCTGGCGGCCGCCAAACGACGGGTGTTGCTGATTGATCTCGATCCTCAGGGCAATGCCACCATGGGGTGCGGTGTTGACAAGCACCAGCTTGCTCACACTGTAGGGGATGTGCTCCTGCAACAGGTCAGCCTGGACGAAGTGATAGTGCGCTCTGGCGTGCCCAACATGGACGTGGTTCCAGCCAACAGCGATTTGACTGCAGCGGAGGTAAAGCTCCTGGGCGAAAAGAGCGGAGAAAGTCGTCTGAAAGACATTCTGCTGTCCCGACAGGCTGTGTACGACTTTATTTTTATTGACTGCCCTCCCTCTCTCAACATGATGACCGTCTGCGCTCTGGTGGCTGCCGACTCGGTCATCATACCCATGGTCTGCGAATACTATGCGCTGGAAGGATTGGCCTCCCTGACGAAAACCGTGTTTGATATAGCGGCCTCCTGCAACCCTCGCCTCGAAATAGAAGGGGTGCTAAGAACCATGTATGACCAGAGAAACAGCTTGACGCGTGAAGTGTCGCGCCAACTGATCCAGCACTTCGGGCGTCGGGTATACAGGACTGTGATTCCCCGCAATGTGCGCTTGGCTGAGGCTCCCAGTCACGGCCTTCCTGCACTGCACTATGATCGTTACGCTCGCGGGACTGTTGCCTATCTGGCGCTGGCCGGTGAATTCATGCGTCGACAGGATGAAAAAAAGCCATGCACAAGCGAATCAAGAACCACAGATGTGACAGAGCAACTATGAGGTGTTGCAGGCGGTGATCAAGAAAAAAACGCTGGGCAAAGGTTTGGAGACCCTGCTTCAGGGGGCTCGGCTGGTAGAGGAAGTGGATGCCATACAGCAAGCCTCCACCCATGGGACCCGACAGCGCCAGGACCATTTGCGTCAAGTGCCCATAGAGTGGGTTGAGCGCGGGCGTTACCAGCCGCGCCGGGACATGAACCCGGAGGCTCTGGAAGAGCTGGCCTCATCTATACGCCAGCAGGGCGTTTTGCAGCCAATTGTCGTGCGCCCTTCAGGCCAGCCTGGAGAAGAGAAGTACGAGATAGTCGCTGGAGAAAGGCGCTGGCGGGCCTCCCAGCTGGCGGGGCTTGATAGCGTTCCTGTTATTGTCAAGGACATCAGTGATGAGGCTGCTGTTGCTGTTGCCTTGATAGAAAACATACAGCGTGAGGATCTGAACGCCGTAGAAGAAGCCCTTGCTCTGGAGCGGCTCAAAAACGAATTTGACATGACCCAGCAGCAGGTGGCAGAAGCTGTCGGAAAGTCGCGCGAAGCCGTTGCCAATCTGTTGCGCATTCTCAGTCTGCAAAGCGATGTGCGCCGGATGCTGGAACACGGAGATCTCGAGCTGGGTCATGCCAAGGTTTTGCTGTCTCTTCCCGGCGAAAAACAGCTGGAAGTGGGGCGCATGGTTGTCAGCCAGGGGTTGTCTGTGCGCCAGACAGAGGCGCTGGTGCGCCGCATCCAGCGGCCGGGTGACTCACAGGCCAAAGCCAGATCCAAAGATCCCGATGTGCGCAGTCTGGAAGAGAATCTGTCACGCAAGGTCGGCGCCCCCGTCGTCGTCAAGCATGCTTCCAGCGGAAAAGGGCAGCTTGTTATTCGCTACAACTCACTGGACGAACTGGATGGCATTCTTGCTCATATCCAGTAGAGCCATGCCCTTGCCTTCTGACCGGGGGAGCTGGCAGGACCCTTTGTGAAATTCTGCGGCAGGATCTTTTTTCAGCCTGTTTTTGACCTGATTGCTTCGGGTGTGTTGATCGTGAATGCGGTGAACCCGTATACTTTGCGCGCTCTCGGCGATACAGAAGCCGCAGTGAAGCAAGGGAACAGGTAAAACGGGTTTGAAACAGATCTGATGGCAGGACAAAAAAACGCTCCGCCCGTGCTCCAGGCCCGGGGCACCGGGCAGCAGGCCTCGGACAATCCGGCCTGTGCCAGTGTCCTGTGTTGTGCCGGAGTCGAGCGGCCGCCGGTTCTCCGTATTGTCGTAGTGCAGGCAGGTGTCACCTGCCTTCTTGCGGCAGTTTTTTTTATTTTTTCGGGTTTTGATGCAACAGCCCTCTACTCCTCTCTTCTGGGTGGTTCCGTGGTGACAGCTTCCGGCTTTTACCTGATGTACAACCTTTTTTTTCGTGCGGACAGCCGCTCTGCGCAGTCTGTTGTACGGGGTTTTTATAGGGGAGAGGCGGGGAAGTTTGCTCTGACCTGTGTGGGTTTTTCTCTGGTTTTTTTACTGGTCAGGCCACTCAATGCCCTGGCCTTGTTAGGCACTTTTACAGTGGTACAGGCAGTAAACTGGTTTACCCCGGTCTTGCTGGATTTTCGGACGGGTTGAGCAGGAGCTCTCTGATTAAATGGCGACACATACGGCAGCGGAGTATATACAACACCACCTGCAAAATCTGACCTGGGGTCAGTTGCCGGCGGGCTATGAGCGTCATGACGGTTCTGTGTTGTCTGAACCTGTCTGGACGCTGGCGCATACTGGCGCCGAGGCCAAGGCCATGGGGTTCTGGGCACTCCATCTTGACTCTCTGTTCTTTTCCCTGGTTCTGGGCGCAGCTTTTCTTGCTCTTTTTTATCGGGTAGCAAGACGAGCCACCAGCGGCGTGCCCTCCCTCCTGCAAAGCATGGTTGAGGTTGTTTTTGAATTTGTTGAGGGCAGCGTCAAAGATGCTTTTCATGGGCGCAGTGCCTTGATCGCGCCCTTGGCTCTGACCGTTTTTGTGTGGGTTTTTTTGATGAACCTGATGGATCTGGTCCCCATTGATCTTTTGCCGGGGTTGGCGGGGCTTGTGGGAATTCCTTATTTGAAGGTAGTGCCCAGTACTGATGTGAATGTTACCCTGGGCCTGTCATTGTCTGTTTTCGCACTGATCATTTTTTACTCCATCAGGGCGAAGGGAGTTGGAGGGTTTGTGGCCGAGCTGACCTTGCATCCGTTCAACTGTGCCGACAAGCGCCTGCAGGTGTTGTTGATTCCGATCAACTTTGTCCTTGAAGCGGTCACCCTTGTGGCCAAGCCGGTCTCTCTCGCCCTGCGACTGTTCGGCAACCTCTATGCCGGCGAGCTTCTTTTTATACTGATAGCGCTGATGGGCTGGTACCAGCCGCCATTGCATTTTGTCTGGGCTGTTTTCCATATTCTCGTTATAGTCTTGCAGGCTTTTATATTCATGATGCTTACCATCGTCTATCTGAGCATGGCGCAAGAGAAGCATTGATACCTGTCCACACTACTATCCAAACCACTTGGTCTTTGTCTGGAGGAAAAACTAATGGACACAGTCATCGGTATGACAGCAGTAGCTGTCGCTTTATTGATAGGCTTGGGAGCACTCGGTACGGCGATTGGCTTCGGACTTCTCGGAGGAAAGTTCCTTGAAGGGGCTGCCCGACAGCCGGAGATGGTGCCTATGTTGCAGACCAAGATGTTCATTGTTGCAGGCCTGCTTGACGCTGTGACCATGATCTCTATCGGTATTGCTTTGTTTTTTGCTTTTTCCAATCCGTTTGTCGAGCAGCTTTCAGCTGTTGTCCGCTGAGAGATATGGTGAGGCGGGGGTGTGGTGGCCCTTCTCTTGGTAAGCAGGGACTGCGGCTCTACCCGCAGTCAGAAGAGGTGTTGGTGTGAACATCAATGCAACCCTTGTGGGCCAGATGATAGCTTTTGCCATCTTTGTATGGTTTTGCATGAAGTATGTCTGGCCCCCCGTTGTACAGGTTCTTAATGATCGCCAGAAAAAAATTGCGGACGGTCTGGCCGCTTCTGAAAAAGCAGCAGCCGACCTTGAGCTGGCAAAGGCCAGAATTGCACAGGATTTTGATAAGGCCAGGGTTCAGGCCCAGGAAATTATTGATCAAGCCAATCGCCGTGCCGGACAGATTGTTGACGAGGCGAAGGATAATGCCCGCAAGGAAGGGGAGCGCCTGATTCTGGCAGCCCAGTCAGAGATAGAGCAGCAGGTGAATCAGGCCAGGGGCTCCCTGAGTTTGCAACTGGCCGGATTGGCCACAGCAGGAGCCAGCAAAATTATCGGCAGGCACCTGGACGAAGAGGCCAATAAGGACTTGATCGAGACACTGATTGATGAGCTGCGGGAGAGTGCCTAAGTGGAACCCCTCACTTGCTCCCGCCCTTATGCCAAGGCTGCCTTCGCGCATGCCTGCCAGCATGATGTACTGGAGCCATGGTCGATCATGCTGACAGGCTGTGCTGCTGTCGCGGCAGACAGCAGGATTGCCGTGCGGCTGAAAGACCCGGATATGACCTTTTCCCAAAAGGCCAATATCTTTTTTCAGTTGTGCGATGAGTTTCTTGACGACAAGGCAAGAAACTTCATCGCGGTGCTTTCTCAAAGAGGAAGGCTGGGACTTCTACCTTACATATCAACCCTCTTTCAGACCATGAAGTCTGAGAAAGAGGGTAGTGTAACGGCAGATATAGTGTCCGCTGTCCCTTTGTCCGAAAGCCAGGTGCAGGCCATTGTCGGCGTACTGTGCAGCAAAACCGGAAAAAAAATACAAGCCAGGCCCTCCGTCGATCCCGAGCTGATAGGCGGTGTCGTTATAAGAATGGCTGACCTTGTTATTGATGGCAGTGTAAAAGCGAAGCTGGCCAGACTGGCTGATGCAATGAGTTCATGAATTTGGCAGGTTGGGTATGCAGCAACTGAACCCCTCAGAAATCAGCGACATCATCAAAAGTCGCATAGATAATCTTGATGTATCGTCCGAATCCCGGAATGAAGGCACTATCGTCAGTGTATCTGACGGTATTGTGCGTATTCATGGTCTGGCTGATGTCATGTACGGAGAGATGATTGAGTTCGATGGCAATCTTCTCGGTATGGCCCTGAACCTCGAGCGAGACTCTGTCGGTGCTGTCGTTCTGGGAGAATACAAAGGACTGGCAGAAGGCCAGAAGGCGCGCTGCACGGGGCGCATTCTGGAAGTGCCTGTGGGAGAAGCTCTTCTGGGGCGTGTCGTGGACGCACTGGGGAACCCGATAGACGGCAAGGGCCCAATAGACGCCACTGAGACATCACCGGTTGAAAAGGTGGCACCAGGCGTCATCGCCCGCCAGTCCGTGGATCAGCCTGTCCAGACCGGCTACAAGGCCATAGACTCCATGGTTCCGGTAGGTCGTGGTCAGCGGGAGTTGATTATTGGTGACCGCCAGACAGGAAAAACGGCGGTTGCCGTGGATGCCATTATCAATCAGAAAGGGACTGGCATCCGCTGTGTGTATGTTGCTATTGGCCAGAAGCAGTCTTCCATTGCCAGCGTCGTCCGCAAGCTGGAAGAGCACGGTGCCATGGAGCACACCACTGTGGTAGCAGCGGGTGCGGCGGATCCTGCGTCCATGCAATTCCTTGCGCCTTTTGCCGGCTGCTCCATAGGTGAGTATTTCCGTGACAAGGGAGAGGATGCCCTGATCGTATACGACGATCTGAGCAAACAGGCCTGGGCCTACAGACAAATATCCCTGCTCTTGCGACGCCCCCCCGGTCGGGAAGCCTATCCTGGTGACGTCTTTTACCTGCACTCACGGTTGCTCGAACGTGCGGCACGGGTCAATGCTGACTACGTGGAAAAAATGACAAACGGCAAGGTAACAGGAAAAACCGGGTCACTGACGGCTTTGCCGGTGATAGAAACCCAGGCCGGTGACGTCTCTGCCTTTGTACCGACCAATGTCATCTCTATCACCGATGGGCAGATCTTCCTTGAAACAGACCTCTTCAACGCGGGCATTCGGCCCGCCATGAATGCCGGTATTTCTGTTTCCCGGGTGGGTGGTGCAGCGCAAACAAAGATCATCAAAAAACTGGGCGGTGGCATCCGCCTGGCCCTGGCACAGTACCGTGAGCTACAGGCCTTTTCCCAGTTTGCATCGGACCTTGATGAGATCACCCGCAAGCAGCTGCAGCATGGTCAGCGTGTCACCGAGCTGATGAAGCAGAAGCAATACCAGCCTTTGTCTGTTGCTGAAATGGGTGTTGTCATTTTTGCCGCAGAAAAAGGGCATCTGGAAGACGTGGATCTCAAAAAGATCAGTGCGTTCGAGTCTGCACTGCTGGGTTACATGAATGCAGAACACCAGGTTCTCATGGACGAAATAAACGCGTCTGGTGCATTCAGCGATGCCATCGAAACACAGATAAAGGAAGCTATCGAGTCTTTCAAAACAACCCGGACATGGTAGGGGTTGAATAAACCGTGGCAATTGGCAAAGAAGTAAAGACGCAGATTGCGTCAATCAATAATACCCGCAAGATCACCTCTGCTATGGAGATGGTCGCTGCATCCAAGATGCGCAGGGCCCAGCAGCGGATGGATCTTTCCCGCCCTTATGCTGAGCATATTCGCGAGGTTGTTGGTCATATAGCCAACGCCAATCCCGAATATTGCCACAGCTATATGGTGGAGAGAGAGGCCAGAAGAGTCGGGTTTATTGTTGTATCTACGGACCGTGGACTCTGTGGTGGTTTGAACATCAACTTGTTCAAACACTGCGTGTCGTCCATGAGCAGTTGGGACGCCCAGGGCATGGAAGTCGATCTGTGCCTTATGGGAAACAAGGCAGTGGATTTCTTTTCAAGCCATGGCGCGCATATTCTGGCTTCTGTCAGGAATCTGGGAGAAAAGCCCTCTGTATCTGACCTGGTCGGCGGCGTGAAGATCATGCTGGATGCGTATGACCAAGGACGTATAGATCGGCTGTTTCTGGTGTATAACCGTTTTGTCAATACCATGACTCAATCGCCACAAAGTCTGCAGCTGCTGCCCTTGCCAGCCGAGGACAACACGGCCCTCAAGCATCACTGGGACTACATTTATGAGCCCGATGCCAAGCCGGTCCTTGATGGCCTTCTGGTGCGCTATATCGAGTCCCAGGTCTATCAGGCTGTTGTCGAAAATCATGCTTGCGAGCAGGCAGCCCGTATGGTCGCCATGAAAAATGCCACAGAGAATGCAGGGGAGCTTATAGACAGCCTGAACCTTGTATACAACAAGGCACGCCAGGCGGCTATTACACAAGAATTGTCTGAAATCGTCAGCGGAGCATCCGCTGTCTGATTTTCAAGGTAAATATGAGGATATGCTATGAGTAGCGGTCGCATTGTGCAGGTTATTGGCGCCGTTGTAGACGTTGAGTTCCCACGTGACGCAGTCCCCAAGGTATACGACGCCCTCAATATAAAAGACAAGAACCTCGTCCTGGAAGTGCAGCAACAACTTGGTGATGGTGTTGTTCGTTGTATCGCGCTGGGATCGACAGAGGGCATCAGTCGTGGTCTTGTGGCGGACAACACAGGCGGCCCTGTACAGGTTCCTGTAGGCACAAAGACGCTGGGCCGCATTATGGATGTGCTCGGTAACCCCATCGATGAAAAGGGTCCTCTGGGCGAGGACGAGCGTCTTCCCATCCATAGGAAGCCCCCTTCCTACGCAGACCAGGCAGCCTCCAGTGAGCTGCTGGAAACCGGCATCAAGGTGATTGACCTTGTCTGTCCGTTTGCCAAGGGAGGAAAGGTGGGCCTGTTCGGCGGCGCCGGTGTCGGAAAAACTGTGAACATGATGGAGCTCATTCGCAACATCGCGGTCGAGCATTCTGGCTACTCTGTGTTTGCTGGTGTGGGAGAGCGTACCCGAGAAGGGAATGATTTCTATCATGAAATGACGGACTCCGGTGTTATCGACAAGGTGTCTCTGGTTTATGGTCAGATGAACGAACCACCTGGCAACCGTTTGAGGGTAGCTCTCACTGGTCTGACCATGGCCGAGAAGTTCCGTGATGAAGGGCGCGATGTACTCTTTTTCGTCGACAACATTTACCGTTACACGCTCGCAGGTACCGAGGTGTCGGCATTGCTGGGACGCATGCCGTCTGCGGTCGGATATCAGCCGACGCTGGCTGAAGAAATGGGTGTGCTGCAGGAGCGTATTACCTCGACAAAAACAGGTTCCATTACCTCCATCCAGGCGGTTTATGTCCCTGCGGATGACCTGACTGACCCCTCGCCTGCAACCACCTTCTCTCACCTTGACGCAACAGTCGTCCTGAGTCGTGAAATTGCCGGAAAGGGAATTTATCCTGCCATAGATCCGCTGGACTCAACTTCACGTCAGCTGGATCCTCTGGTTGTAGGACAGGAGCATTATGATGTTGCGCGTGGCGTGCAGACTGTTCTGCAGCGCTACAAGGAGCTCAAGGATATCATTGCCATCCTTGGTATGGATGAGTTGTCTGAAGAAGACAAGCAGACAGTGTCGCGAGCCCGCAAAATAGAGCGTTTTCTTTCCCAGCCTTTCTTCGTTGCAGAAGTCTTCACCGGATCGCCAGGAAAATACGTTTCCCTCAAGGAAACCATTCGGGCATTCAAGGGCATTCTTGCCGGCGAATATGACAGTCTGCCGGAACAGGCGTTCTCCATGGTGGGTGGTATAGACGAGGCTGTTGAGAAAGCCAAAACGCTGCAGGCTGCCTGAACAGCGGAGGATTCCCGGAGAATATTATGAAGGCAACAGAGCAGGATGCCTCTTGTGTACGCTGTGAGCTGGTCAGTGCAGAGGGGAGCCTTTTTTCTGGCCAGGTGACATATCTCGCCGTGACGGGTTCAGAAGGTGACCTGGGGATTCATGTCGGACACGCTCCGCTTGTCACGGCTATAAAACCAGGACCGGTACGGGTGCACTGTCAGGATGGCGAGGAGAAGATCTTCTACGTCTCTGGCGGATTTCTGGAGGTGCAGCCTGATTGTGTCACCGTACTGGCCGATACAGCACTGCGTGCTGGTGACATGGATGAAGCCGCCGTCGAAAAGGCCAGACAAGAAGCAGAAAAGGCTCTTCAGGGAAAAAAGGGCGAGTTCGATTATGCACGCGCAGCGACGCAGTTGGCGGAAGTAACGGCCCAGCTGCGGACGATCAAAGCGATACGCAGCAAGGCGGGTTTGAAGTAGCATCCTGCCTGCCCCTCTCCCCCTGTAGCGAGGGGGGGAGGAGATTGTGCGGTATGCATTGCTTCCTCTTTTTTCTTCTGGCCAGATGTCGATATGCACAAGCTCAGCTGACTGCCAGGGCGGGGCTGTCTGTTTTGTTTGTTGAAAAATGGCTGTCCATGAAGTTGTCCAGAAACAAGGCCAGCATTTGTTCTCCTGTAATGTACTTCTCCCGGAACACACCGCCACTGACGGATAAAAGGCATATTCCGTGCACACCGGCCCAGAGCACACGGGATGCGATGTGAATGCTCTGGAGGCTGTCTCTGCGGCGGGCACGGCTCAGCTGCTCTGCAAAAAGGGAGAACAACCGGTTGATCCGACTCTCTTTCCACTCTGGCACAGGGACCTTGTCGGGCATGCGGTGCTCGAAAACCAGCAACCAGCGGTAGGGATACTGGCGAACGTAGGTCAGATGCACCTGAGACAGCTTGCGCAGCGCCGTTCTTGGGCGATGTTCTCCGCGCACTGCTGCACAGGAGAGTTCATGCAACTCGTCGAGTACTTCTGCGTTGGCCATCTGGAGTAAATTGGCATAGCTGCCAAAGACTTTGAGAAGGGTGGCTGGTGCGTAACCTACCGATTTGGCCAGCTTGCGCAGGCTCATGTTTTCCACCGGCTGTGAGGTCAGGAACTGTTTTGCAGCCGCAAGCGTCATTCGCTGTAATTCTTCTTTGCTGTGGTCGTTGCGTTTGGCCATGTGTGATCCCATCTTGATGAGGCAGCTGTTTACAGCAAAAAAACAGTGTTCCCGCTAAAAAATACAACGCCTTTTTATAGTGGTTTTTTTCTGCAGGCCAAGTCAAGCCAGAGCCGTGCAGCCAATCGCAGTCGGCTGAACATTCATCAGACGGGGCTCGGTGCGTGACAACTGTTCGCACAGAGTGGGGATATCATCGCGGTGCCGTAACCGGTAGTAGAGAGGGCACATTTGCCGTTTGTGTCGCCCCGCTCACAGGGCCCGCCATTGCGTATTTTTCACAATCCGCAATGGCAGGATCACACAGGTGTTAACACAGGGGGACGGCTTTTTTCGGGATGTGGCTGCCAGCGAGAGAAGCGCAGGCCATAGAGCCCACTCACTGGTGAACATGCCAGCTACTTGCGTGGCCACCTGCTGGGCGAGCACTGGCTTGGCTTCTTCAAATTCCAGGCTCATCTTGTTGGCAACAGACGCGACCCGGGTGCGGTAATGTAGCCAGGTTGTTTCCTGTATGTGGTTCTGCTTCAGCTGCCCCCCCCCTGCCCTGGGTCAGATTGGGTGTTCAAGCGTTACCAGAATGGGTGTTCAAGTGATGCCAGAATATGCATAAGGGGAAAGTTCTATGAAAAATCTATACGGTAGAACACACCGGTGGCGGGAAAACGCGACCCGCCGGGCGCGGCGGTCATACAGTAGTGCGTGTTTTTTTGTACCTGATGACGTGTCAGTCTGGAAGTCTCTCTCAGTCCGCGCTACCGGGCTTGTGCCGGTCAGCACGTCAGCCTGAAGGTCGAGCCAGGGACCTGCTGGTGGCATGAGGAGTAATGATCAAGGAGACATCTCAACCTGGTGTTTTTTAGACACTAAGGACTGGCGTTAACACTTCTCTTCAGAATCCTGTTTGAAGAAGCCAGGCTTTTCAGAGGAAACCTTCCTTCTTGAAGTTTGTGAGGCGCTTTGGCAAGCGGGGTCTTGTGGATAACTTTCTGAACGGCCTTTATATCGCGTTGTGGGATGCTCGTTGGTTCTTTAGAGGAACAGTGTTTTAGAAAAGAAAACACTGTTTTCTTTCATGAGCAATGGCGAAATCGGGCTATTGCGTCTTGATGCCTGATAGTGGTTGAGTATAAGCCAGACGCTTGTTTCTTATTACAGATTGGTGTCTTTTCCCACCCAAAACAGCGTTTCGCTTCTCCTGTTCAAGCTCTGAGACGAAAAGAGTGTTGAGCCTCGTATGCTGCTTTTGAGAGTTCTGCTTGAATGACCATCTCTGTTCCAGGGAAGCTTCCCTCCTGAAGCCTGGATCATGTAGTGCGGACCTGTGTATAACTTTCTGAATACTCTTTCTATCAAGTCGTAGAACACTCGTTGGTTCTGAAGATGAACAGTGTTTTCAGGAAGGAATCCCTTTGGCTGGAGGAACATATCATGGCTGACAAATACTTCCAGAAAGCTGACGGTAGCTGAGCGCCAGCCGGACATTTGTTGCTGATCTGCGGTTTGCTTTCTTTCCCATAAAAACAGTGTTTCGCCCTTCCTGTTCAAGCTCTGGGACGAAAAGAGTGTTGAGCCTCGTATGCTGCTTTTGAGAGTTCTGCTTGAATGACCATCTCTGTTCCAGGGAAGCTTCCCTCCTGAAGCCTGGATCATGTAGGGCGGACCTGTGTATAACTTTCTGAATACTCTTTCTATCAAGTCGTAGAACACTCGTTGGTTCTGAAGATGAACAGTGTTTTCAGGAAGGAATCCCTTTGGCTGGAGGAGCAGATTATGGCTGACAAATACTTCCAGAAAGCTGGCGGTAGCTGAGCGCCAGCCGGACATTTGTTGCTGATCTCCGGTTTGCTTTCTTTCCCATAAAAACAGTGTTTCGCCCTTCCTGTTCAAGCTCTGAGATGAAAAGAGTGTCGAGCTTATTGTTCTGCCCTCCAGAATCTTGTTTGACGGAGCATCGTCTTTCCAGGGAAGCCTTCCGCCTGATGCCTGAATTGCGGTCGTAGTGCGGGCCTGTGTATAACTTTCTGAATAGTTTTTGCATCAAGCCGCAAAACGCCCGTTGGTTGTGCAGATGAACACCGTTTTCTCCATGAGGAACAGGCGATTACTGACAAATGTTGCCAGAAACCTGCTGTGGCTGAGCGCCGCTTGGTGCCTTTTTCATACAAAACAGTGTTTCGGTCTTCCTGTTCAGCTTGTAGAAGAAAAGATTTTTGAGTCTCTTGCCCTGCTCTCCAGAATGCTGCTTGAAGGAATATGGTTTTTCCAGGGAGGCCTTTCTTGCCGAAGTATGGATTGCGGTCGTAGTCTGGACCTGTGTGTAACTTTCGGAATAACCTTTGCATCAAGCAGCAGAACGCTTGTTTGTTCTTCAGATGAACAGTGTTTTTGGGAAGAAAACACTGTTTTTTCATGAGGAGCAGGCGATGCTGGCAAGTTGTCCAGTAATCTGGTGGGAGCCGGGAGCCGGGAGCCGGGAGCCGGGAGCCGGGAGCCATACGCATGCTTGTTGCTCACCAGCCGGGTGATACCTTACCCATAAAAAACAGTGTGTTGTTCTTCCTGTTCAGCTCAGAGAGGGAAAGAGTGGCGAGTCTGGTATTCTGCTATTCAGGCTCCAGAATCTTGTTTGAAGGTGCACCGCTTTCCAGGGAGGTGTTTCCTTTTAAAGCCTGAATCGCGCTCGCAGTGCGGCCCTGTACATAGTTTTCTGAACAATATTTACATCGAGACGTATATGGACCGTTCATTCTGCAGATAAACAGTGTTTTTTAGGAGAAAACACCGTTTATCCATGCGGAACGGTCGAAAGATGACAAATTCTTCCTGAGCCTGATGGTAGCTGAGCCTTGGGCAGATGCTTTTTGCGGATCTTATGATCTTCTGGTTGGAGCCTCTTCCCCAAAAAACAGTATTTGGCGAACAGTGTTTCGCTCTTTGTGTTCAGCTCCGGGAAGGAAAGAAAATAGAGAATCCTGCTTTGCTCTCCAGAATCCTGCTGCAAGGAGCATGGTGCTTCCAGGAAGCCCTTCCTCCTGAAGCCTGTATAGCGGTCGTAGAGGGGGCTTGTGTATAACTTTCTGAATAACCTTTACAGCAGCAAAATCCCTGTGGCTTGTGCATATGAACAGTGTTTTGAGGGAGGAAACATTGTTTTCCCTCATGATGAGCAGGCGATGACTGACTAATGCCTCCTGAGTTTTGACACTAGCGGTGTACCAGCCGGACGTTTGTTGCGACTCATGCAGTGGGTGCCGTTATTCCAGAAAAAACAGTGTTTTTCCCTTGCTGTCCAACTCTGGGAAGGAAAGAATACCGAGCTTCTTGTTCTGCTCCCCAGAACCCTGCTTCAAGGAGTACAGCTTCAGGAAAACCTTGCCCGCTGACACCTGTATCGCGGCGGTAGTGGTGGCCTGTGCATAACTTTCTGAACAACCTTTACATCAAGCTGCGGAATTCCCCTTGGTTCTACAGACGAACAGTGTTTGGGGGAGGAAAACGTTGTTTCCTCTTCATGATAAACGGGCGATAGCTGACATAGGCTCCCGCAAACCTGATGGTAGCTGAGCACAAGGTTGGTGCTTGTGCTGACCTCCAATTTTGTGTTTTTGCGCATAAAGGCAGTGGGTTATCCTTCCTGTTGGATTTTGGGAAGGGTTTCGTCCATTTTGTTTCACTGTGCGCAACCTCGCTTGAAGAAGCATCGCTTTCCAAAAGCTTGCATAGCGACTTTAGTTGGTCGTGGCCTGTGCATAACTTCCTGAGTGGCTCTTTCCCCTCGCTGCGGCACCTGTTTCGTCTTCAGACGAACATTGTTTATGGAAGGAAAACGCTGTTTTTTTTCTTCATTGCTAACAGGCGAAAGTTAACAATGACTTCCTGAAATCTGACGGTGGCTGACTGCAAGCTGGACGCCTGTGTGACTTACCAATGCGGTGTCTGATTCCATGAAAACAGTGTTTTTCCCTTCCTGCTCAGCACCGCTCCCCTGCTCCGCTCCAGGAAGGAACGAGGGTCGACCTCTTGTTTGTCTCTTCAGGGTTCACTTGAAGACCCGCAGATTTTCAATGGAAGTCCTGTTTTCTGGAGCTTGTATAGCGAATTCAGCTTGGCTGTGTAGCCTCCTGAAGACTCCCATGTTGAGCTGTTGAATGCCCGTTGATACTCCAGATGAACAGTGTTTGGCGACAGAAAACACTGTTTTTTTCATGGAGAGCAGACGAGAACCGTCCCTATGTTCTGAAATACGATGGTGGCTGAGCACAAGATGGGCAATCTCTACGTATCGCCAGTCTGGAGCCAACAGGTTCCTGGTTCTACCATAAACAGCGTTTACCCTTGCTGTTGAGTGCCGGGAAGAAAATATCTTCGAGCCATTTGTTCTCTTCTTCTGAACCTGGCTGAAAGAGCATAGCTTTCCTGCTGAAGAATGGCTCAGAGCCGACAGACTCGGACACGCAAAGGCTGAAGATAGCCCCGCTAAACCAGGCTTTCGTCTGACTGTGTGGTTTGGGCAGCCTCTGTGGCAGCTATCTGCTCTGCAATCATTTCTGGTGTTTCCAGGCTGATGGGGCCTATGGAGCCACTACGGTAATCATTCAACAAAATTTCAGAGATACGTCGCCTTTCGCAGAGTCCTTTTCGCACACAGCCTCTGCGCACGGCAAGGGCATCAAGCATTTCTTCGGGTGCTGTCAGTATACGAACAGGTTCGTAGCGTGCCTGCAGTTTGTCCGGGTATTTTTTCAGAAGAAAATCCAGCAGGAAAAGGGCAATGTCTTCATGCTCAAGAAGCGTTTGCTTTATGGCCCCTGTTGCCGCCAGCCTGTAACCACAGACTTCTGGCTCTATCCTGGGCCACAGCAAGCCTGGAGTGTCATGCAAAACCAGGTTGCTGTCGGGCAGGCGCACTCTTTGTTGTATGCGGGTTACCGCAGGCTCATTGCCTGTTTTGGCCAGAGACCTTTTGGCCATGGCATTGATGAGTGTGGACTTGCCGACGTTGGGAATGCCCAGAATAAGGGCGCGAAGAGGTGTAGCAGAGAAGTTCCTGTGGGGGAGGAGTCGGCTGGCCATCGACTCCAGCTTCTTTGCGCTCAGCTTTGTCTTGCGACTGCAAACAAGAACAGCTGTGTTCTGCTCGCCAGCAAGATGTTTCTTCCACAGGTCAGTGGTTTCCGGGTCGGCCAAGTCTGCCTTGTTCAGCAGCTTGATGCAGGGTTTGTCCCTGCGCATGGAAGCCACCATGGGATTTGAACTACTGAATGGGATGCGCGCGTCCAACAGCTCAATGACAAGGTCCGTCTTCCTTATGAGGGCGTTTATCTCCCTGCGGGCCTTGTTCATGTGTCCTGGGTACCACTGAATAATCACGCCTGCACCCCAAAAAAACCGTCATTCTACACCGGGAGTCCGTACACAGAGCAAGTGATAGTCTCGACAGCGAGTCCCTGTTTATCGGTAGACGTAGGCAAAGCTGCCTGCAACAGTCAGAACAAAACCAGACTGCACTGTCTGGTTTTCCCGGTTTCTGGTCTGGGAGATTGCTCTGTATCAGAACTGTTGTCGTCGAGACGTGCCTCCGGAGGCAGGGATAGCCCGTGCCTGATAACACGGGAGCGTCTTGTTCAGTCGTGAGAAAACCAAATCAAAGGAAATAATAACCATCCTGGTACAGCATGCCATTTGCGTTGCGGTTCTTACGTAATCATCGGGCACTTTTTAGACAGATTTGCAGAAATCCGGCCATGACCACCGCCGCGCTCAATGCTCCTGCACCATCCCACCACCGGCATATCGAAGACAGTAGCGACCCATTCAAGAAAGAACACAAGGCCGCCCGGCGGCAAAACAAGCCCACAAAACAAGTCCACAAAACAAGTCCACAAAACAAGTCCACAAAACAAGTCCACAAAACAAGGTAACTGACCGCAAAAGGAACTGAAATGATGATCCTTGGTCAAACATCTTACTGACTCAGAGTGCCCAGACCTTCCGCAGGGGTAAATCAAATTCATGGTCCCCTCCGATACAGATCACGGGGCCGCACTCAGTCAGCGAGCGTTTTTCATTGTTCATAAAGGAGTTTTGACATGAAAGCCATAAGCTACTCGCCTGCCCCGGCGTCAGACGTTGGCGAGCGAAAACAGATCACACTCAAAGGACACCGCTGGAGCCTCGACCAATTGGGCGCACAGCTCATCAGGCCGTGCGATCTCTGCCAGAAGGGAGTGGATGCCCGCACCAAGTGTCTCCATCAGCGTCCCTGTGTCTGCATGGAGTGCCAAAAAAGGGTACCGGGCCAGGACGGACACTGCCCCCAATGTCTGACAGCTGGTGAGAGCCCGGCTCATCTGGAGACTCGCAGCGCCATGATGCGCAGTTTGCAGGCCCATGCAGAACTGCAATGCGTAGAATGCCGGTGGTCGGGCTCCCTTGAGCAGATAGAGGCTCATATCAGTCAGTGTGCACAAAGGGAAAGTGCTTGTGCGTCTCTGCCTGTGCAACAGAACAGCATTCAGGAGATGGTAGACAGTGCAATTCAGAGGAGATTACAGGAGCTGCAAGGCCTGTCTCTCCTGGCAGGGTTCAGGCTCCAGCCCTCGTCAACCGGCGAGCCCAGAGAGCAGTGCAAGTGGGGGTGCCAGGTCAGACACACTGTGCAACTCATTGAATTGCATTATGAGTTTTGTCCCAGTGCTCCGGTTAACTGCACTTACTGCCTACAACAATTTCCGCGCCAAGACCTTGAGAAACACAGGCAGCGCTGTGAACAGCGCCCTGTTTCATGTCCCCATGGCTGTCGCGCAGAGGGGTTGCGTCTCTGGGAGATGATATCTGGTAAACACGAGAAGCTGTGTCCGGAGGTTGAGGTCCCCTGTGGCCTGCCTGGTTGCCGGAGTGTGGTGAAGAACAAGTACCTGGAGCATCACAGGACAACCGATTGCTTCGTGAGAAAGAAACGGTGCCATTTCTGCCTGAAGCCTGGCTTGGTCAACGCGGTAGGCATCCCTCACATGAGTTGCCGTGCAGCGTTCCGATATCCTGAATCCCCCTACACTACTTTCTCTTTCGGCAGGCATTTTGTCAGTGCGCAGGATGGGGCGGACGGTGCTGTCTATACAGAAAAAACGACGGGTGATGATCCAGTCTATATCAAGCTTCCTGTTCCGCGCTTGTGTGCGGAGATGGCGGCCGGCCACCGTCTGGGCGAGTGCATGACTCCTGGTATGAGATTCAAGTGGGGAGATATGCAGTGCAATCTTGATATGAAATACAACGGTCCTGATCTCTGTTTCAGTGTCTCCGTTTCCTGTCAGCAGTCCGTGAACAGCATCACTGGACGTACAGCACAAGCCAGGCTCTACGACCAAAATGGCAGTGTGATTGAAGAGCTGGGCGATAAGGATATGGCGCTGGACGATTCCAGCAACCGCCTGACGGTTCATGGCACGGATTGGCATCCTGTCAGGATCCGGGCTCTCAACAGCATCAAGACCAGTCAAGCCGCGAATCTCGTTCTCCAGCTCGGCCCAATCTCCGAGGCGGGAGAGCTTTCACCCTGAGATCGGATTCAACAGTATGAGACACAAGCCCACCGAAGTGGGACTGCCGACCGGAACTCAAACCAAGCCCGTCACCGCCAGTCCACTATTTTGCCGGTGGAGACGCAAGGCCCCAACCGTGACGATACGGGGGGCAAATAAATAGAGTGGGCACCTCCTGATCCAGCTTACGGAAGCGTACTGAATCAGCAAGGTTTTCATAGTTCACAAAGGAGTATTGACATGAAAGCTATAACCCAGGCCTCCCCTTCTGCGCCAGAATTGGGCAACCGGGTACAGATCAGACTCAAGGGACACCGCTGGAACCTCTCCCCGCTGGTTGCGAAAATCATCAGGCCGTGTGGTCAGTGCCAGGAGGGTGTGGATGCCCGTTACAGGTGTCTGCATCAGCGCGCCAGTGTCTGCACGGAATGCCAAAAAAGTCTGCCCGACGAAGGCCGAGACTGTGTCCAGTGTCTGGCCGAGGGCATTTCGTCGGACCAACTGGAGGTCCGGGATGCCTTGATGCGAAATTTGCAAGGCCTCGGAGAACTGCAATGTGCCGAGTGCCACTGGTCTGGCTCCCTGAAGGATCTGGACGCACACATCGGAGTCTGTGCGAACAAAGGAGAGCCTTCCCATTCATTGTTGCCAAGCCCGCAACACCTGAATCAGGAAATGATCGATACTGCCGTCACCAGGCGACTTCAGGATGCACAGTGGTTGTCCAGACTGCTGAGTCATACGCTCCCGCCCACTGAGGACGCCAAAAGGACTTGCAAGTGGGGCTGTGATGTCAGTCTTACAGAGCGCCAACTTGAAGTGCATTATGCGCACTGTCCTGCGATGCTGGTCGACTGTTCTGCCTGCAAGGAGCAGCACGCGCGTAGAGATTTTGCAGCACACACCCGGCTCTGCAAACAGCGCATTGTTGCATGTCCTGCCGGATGTGGAACGCCGGGGCTAGGTGTCTGGGAGGTTGAAGGCGGTGACCACCAGAAAGTCTGTCCCAAGGTTGACGTATCCTGCCCTGACTGTATGGAGACAGTGAAGCCATTTGAACTGGTTGATCACAGGAAAAATCACATACTGACAGGCGCTGGCTCTGGTTTGATCCAGTGCCGATTCTGTTTGAAAAATATACACGGCGCGCTTGGGGTAGCACACAGCAAAATCTGTAGCGCGGACGGTGCGCATTTTTTCCCCATTGATGCACATCAACAAGCCACTCTGCATGTCCAGGCAATCGGCCCCGTCTATGTAACACAACTGACTGGGTTTGATCCGGTCTACGTCAGGCTTCCCGTCTGCCTCTTGCAAGACGAGACGGAAGCCGGTGCTTGTGTGATGGACTGCATGACTTCCGGCGTGTGCTTCCGGTGGGCAGACATGAACTGCGGTCTGGATATGAAATACAACAGTGACAGTCAGTGTTTCGACGTCAGGGTTTGCTACAGCCAGCCTCCTGTCGCCGGACGTTCAACCGAGGCAAAACTCTACGACCAGAAAGGCTGTGTGCTGGAGGAGCTGGGGGAAGACGAGACGGTCCTGGACAATGGTGGCAAACGCCTGACGACACTCGGCCAGGATTTCACTCTGTTCAGTATCAAGGCTCTTGATTCAATTCTCAGCAGCCAGAGTGAGTTTCTCTTTCTCCAGTTTGGCCCAGTCTCCGAGCCAGTGAAGAAAGCGGAAAGTGCTTTGCATTCGGAAATGGAGGTGGAGATGGAGATGGAGCAATAGGGCGGAGTTTTGGCAACTCGTCAGTTGCTGGCTGTGCCCTGTATCGGAAGTAAACAACTTACCGCAGGTCTTCTACCCGTATCCGTACAAGGATGCGGGTCCGCTATCAGGGCAGAGCATCCTGAGTTTTCCTTTCGTTGATAGAAGTCGCCGGAGGCCTGGACGGACAGGCCCGGATTGTTACATCGGACCGGGAGAAGTCTTTCCTGTTTTAAACGACAGCGTGTTGAGATGACGTCAAAAGCTGTCTGCGGACATGTTGGAGAGCTTTGCAAGACAGGCTGATAAAGCCTTCTACTCGAAGCCCAGAAAACAGTGTCGCCTGTTTTGGTCGTTTGACGGGAGTGTTCAGGCTTTTTGCGTAAGGTTGCGGGAAGGTAGCAGAACGGCCGATTGTGTTGAAGGCTGGGCGAATCATGCGAGGGGGGAGAGGCGTCAGACAGCAGACCGGTTGACCGACCCGCTGTCTGATTGGTGATGCTGATCAGAGTTCGTTCCAGTACTTGTCTTCCAGCAGACACTCGAGCTCCTGTCTTTCCAGCCGGTCTTCCAGAGCCCGCCGAATAAAGAACTTCCGGCTGGACTTTTTCTCTGGCAACTGTATGTCATCCTGGCCGAGTACAGGACCGTAAATGGCATTGATCTTTTCCTGTGTGATAACTGACATGCTCGTACTTTCCCTTGTGCTCGCTGTTTCGCGTGTTTTTCTTTATCAGGTAGCTTCGTTGCTACCTCCTGGAGGCATCCTTGCCCGCACTTAAGTCCTCTACCCTGAGGGCCTCCTGGCCATGGTTGGGACTCCTTGTCCCGGGGCGTCCGGCCCTTGTTCGGGACTCCTTGTCCCGGGGCGTCCTGCCCGTCTGTGGAACGTCCCTGTCGCCTGGCGTCCTGCCCTTGTTCAGAACTCCCTGTTCCGGGGCGTCCTGCCCATTTTTGGAACATCCTTGTCGCCTGGCTTCCTGCCTTTGTTCGGGACTCCTGTCCCGGGGCATCCTGCCTGTCTTCGAGACGTCCCTGTCTCGTGGCTTCCTACCTTTGTTCGGGACTCCTGTCCCGGGGCATCCTGCCCGTGTTCGAGACGTCCCTGTCTCGTGGCGTCCTGCCTTTGTTCGGGACTCCTGTCCCGGAGCATCCTGCCCGTGTTCGAGACGTCCCTGTCTCGTGGCGTCCTGCCTTTGTTCGGGACTCCTGTCCCGGAGCATCCTGCCCGTGTTCGAGACGTCCCTGTCTCGTGGCTTCCTGCCATTGTTCGGGACTCCTTGTCCCGGGGCCTCCTGCCCTGTCCCTCGCTTTATATAAAGCAAGCTGCGTGCCAACTGCCCCGGTTGCGCTGAAAAAGAATAAATTCTTTTAGAAAAAGGAGGAAAATCAGCAAAAACCCCGTAAAAACGGGCTTTCTCTTGCTGTCAGGGCTTGAGTATTGCTTTTGTAGAGTGCGCAACTGCCGGCCGGAGTGTTACCTTGTGTACCCCCTTGCACGAATCAGCGTTACCATCGGTGACAGGTAACAGAGCGGCTGATGCTTGTTTTCTACTATTCCGGCTTGATGTGGTTGATCGCTTTATGGATATGTCCGCAATCCTTGAGAATTTGAACGAAGCTCAGCGCGAGGCTGTCACACTGGCCCCCGGCGCCGCTCTGGTGCTGGCTGGTGCTGGCAGCGGCAAAACAAGAGTGTTGGTTCATCGCATTGCCTGGCTGATCAGTCAGAAGGGGTTTTCTCCCCACTCGATCATGGCTGTGACTTTTACAAACAAGGCTGCGGCAGAAATGCGGGAGCGTCTTGAGTCCCTGCTGAATGTGTCGGCCGGCAGCATGTGGACAGGTACCTTTCACGGTTTGTCACATCGCCTGTTGCGGATGCACTGGAAGGAGGCTTCCCTGCCGGAACAGTTCCACATCATCGACTCAGACGATCAGTTACGCCTGATCAAACGGATTATCGGATCCATGGAGCTGGATGAAGCCAAATGGCCGCCCCGCCAGGCGCAAGCCTTTATCAACGGCAAGAAGGATGAAGGGATTCGTCCGGAGCATGATATCCCGGCCGCAGGACCCTATGGCCAGATTATGCACAGGATATACACAACCTACGAGCAGCTGTGCCGACAGCAGGGATTGGTCGACTTTGCTGAGCTTCTACTGCGCTCCAATGAGCTTCTGCGTGACAATGCCGAACTGCAAGCCCGTTACAGGCAGCGTTTCCGCTACCTGCTGGTGGACGAGTTTCAGGACACCAATGCCGTGCAATACGCCTGGCTGAAAAACCTGGTGGGAACACAGGGGCATCTGATGGCCGTCGGCGATGATGACCAGTCCATATACGGATGGCGCGGTGCCAAAATTGAAAACATTCACCGGTTTTCCAGTGAATTCAACGAGGTGACAACCATTCGTCTGGAGCAGAACTACCGCTCCACAGCCAGGATTCTGCAAGCGGCCAACGCCCTCATAAACCACAACCCGGATCGGCTGGGGAAGTCGCTGTGGACATCCGGCGAGCAGGGGTCTCCCATCAGTCTTTACTCTGGCTTCAACGAGGTGGATGAAGCACGTTTTGTTGCCGATCTTGTGCAAAAACGCGGCAGTCAGGGGGGCGCTTTTCGCGATGTTGCCGTCCTGTATCGCTCCAATGCCCAGTCTCGTGTATTGGAAGAAGCCATGTTGCGCAGCGGTATTCCTTATCGCATTCACGGGGGGCAGCGGTTTTTTGACCGGGCAGAAATTCGCAACGCCATGGCCTGGCTACGCTTGACCAACAACGCCAACGACGACACAGCACTGGAAAGGGTTATCAATATTCCCCCGCGCGGGTTAGGCGACAAAACCGTGCAAGGGATCAGGGATATTGCACGTACCGCCGAACTATCCATGTGGCAGGCCATCAAGAAAATGCTGGCCGACAATATTCCGGGGCCCCGGGTAGGCAAGGCTTTGTCGTCTTTTGTATCACAGGTCGAAAGCTTGGTTGTACACCGTGAGGCACCCCTGGCAGACCTTGCTGATTTGTGTATTCAGTCGAGTGGGTTACGGGATTATTACCAGAAAGAGCCGGGGGAAAAGTCCCTTTCCCGCCTCGAAAACCTGAACGAACTGGTATCGGCCTGTCGGGACTTTGAGCCTGCCGCACTGTCCGCCGAGGACCAGGCTCCCAGCGCATCTCCATTGGAGGCATTCCTCACCCACGCTGCGCTGGAAGCCGGAGAGGCAGCCAGTGGCCCGGAGGTGGACAGCATTCAGATGATGACCTTGCATGCGGCCAAGGGGCTTGAGTTTCCCATCGTATTCATGGCGGGAATGGAAGATGGTCTTTTTCCTCACCAGATGTCCATGGAAGATAATGACCGCCTCCAGGAAGAGCGTCGCCTTTGCTATGTGGGTATTACCCGAGCCAGGGAACAGCTGTACATGACCCACGCGGAAAACCGCAGGATTCACGGGCGCGATGTTCGTATGAAGCCATCGCGCTTCCTGCAGGAGATTCCACGGGAATTGCTGGAAGATGTACGTATCCGTTCCAGTGTACGTCGCCCGGTGACGGCCGGTTCCCGTGGCCTTGCCAGTCTGCCGGTGCCCGGCACCGGATTGCACCTGGGGCAGCGCGTACGCCACCCTCATTTTGGCGAAGGCGTTATTCTCAACTCCGAAGGTCGGGATTCACGGGCCAGGGTGCAAATCAGGTTTGATCGTGAGGGCGTCAAATGGCTTATGGTCGCCTATGCTCACCTGGAGACTGACTTGCTGCGCGAAAGCTGATCCCTGCGCGCAGTCGGGAAACGGCCCCCTGGCCGGTGATACCAGGGGGGGCCAGCTTTTCGCGCACAACTACACCGATCGTTCTTTCTCCTGACAGACTCCCTTTCGACTGGCACACTCATTCGTATGGATGACTTTCGTTCCAGGAGAGCCTCATGAAGCAGGACAACATGCTGACCGATTACGCAGATATCGAGTGCCAGCCACTCGCCCAGTACGTCGAAATGGCATACCTGAATTACTCCATGTATGTGATTCTCGACCGGGCTCTCCCCAGCATCATTGACGGTCTCAAGCCCGTGCAGCGTCGTATCGTGTACGCCATGAGCGAGCTGGGCCTGAGAAATACAAGCAAGCATAAAAAGTCCGCCCGTACCGTCGGTGATGTCCTTGGTAAATACCACCCGCATGGCGACAGCGCCTGTTATGAAGCCATGGTGCTGATGGCTCAGCCCTTCTCCTACAGGTATCCACTGGTCGATGGACAGGGTAACTGGGGCTCTCCTGATGACCCCAAGTCATTCGCTGCCATGCGTTACACCGAGGCGCGCCTGGGAAGCTATGCGGATATTCTGCTGGGAGAACTGGCACAGGGTACTGTCGACTGGGCACCCAATTTCGATGGTTCACTTCAGGAGCCTCTGGCGCTTCCGGCCCGTCTGCCCAATCTTCTTCTCAATGGGACATCTGGTATTGCTGTGGGGATGGCAACAGATATTCCTCCCCACAATCTCAAGGAGGTGGCCGCGGCCTGTATTCATCTTCTGGAACACCCCAATGCCAGCCTGGCGGCGCTCTGTGAGCATATCAAGGGTCCGGATTTTCCCACCAGAGCCGAGCTCATAACACCTGCAGAAGATATTCGGAATATCTATGCCCAGGGACGAGGCAGTCTGCGAATGCGTGCTGTCTACAGTCTTGAATCTGAAACGGATATTGTCGTGACAGCTCTGCCCTATCAGGTTTCGGGTGCGCGGGTACTGGAGCAGATAGCAGACCAGATCCGAAAGAAGAAGCTGCCTATGGTTGTAGACCTGCGCGATGAGTCTGATCACGAAAACCCTACCAGACTGGTCATCACGACCCGTTCCAATCGGATCGATACAGAGCAGTTGATGAGTCATCTGTTTGCCACCACAGACCTGGAGCGCAGTTACAGGGTCAACATGAATATGATTGGCACTGACGGGCGACCCCAGGTAAAGCCACTCGATGTGCTGTTGCGCGAGTGGGTCAGCTGGCGCCGGGAAACTGTCACACGTCGTCTGAAGTTTCGTCTGGACAAGGTTCTGGAGCGTTTGCACTTGCTGGAAGGTCTCATCATTGCCTTTCTTCGGCTTGATGAAGTTATTGACGTCATCCGCACGGCAGAAGAGCCCGCAGAGGAGCTGATGCGCCGCTTTGGTCTGTCGGAAAAGCAGGCCGAAGCCATTCTGGAACTCAGGCTGCGCCACCTGGCTCGTCTTGAGGAAAATCGGCTGCGAGCTGAGCAAGACAGCATGGAAAAGGAGCGCCAATGGCTGGAAAAGACGCTCAATTCCTCAAAGAGGCTCAATACGCTGATCACCAAAGAAATGCAGGCAGACGTGAAACGTTTTGGTGACGAACGCAGCTCACCGATACGTGAGGCCAAGGAAGCTACAGCTCTTCCGGCAACAGAACTGCTCAACGCTGATCCTGTGACAGTCATACTGTCGCAGAAAGGCTGGATACGGGCGGCGCGCAGCCATGATACCGACTGTGAGCAGCTGAATTTCAAGGCGGGTGACGCGTTGCTGCTGGCGTTGAAGGGGCGCAGCAACCAAGCGACCATTGTTTTTGATGAGGGAGGACGGGCCTACAGTCTGGTCACGCATACTTTGCCATCAGCGCGGGGGCAGGGAGAGCCTGTGACCGGAAGGGTGCAAGCTTCGGCGGGGACCTGCTTTGTGGCAGCCATACTGGATGACGAGCAGGGCTGCTACCTGATTGCCAGTGATGCTGGCTACGGCTTTATCACAAAAATGGCTGATATCATGCCACGCAACAGAGCCGGAAAAGCTGTGCTTAACCTGTCTCCTTCGGCCAGGATGCTGCCGCCACTCAAGCTGGCCGACCGGGATAACCAGTGTCTGGCTGTTGCTACCAGTGAAGGACGCATGCTGCTGTGTGATCTGGATCGCCTTGCTGTCATGAGCAAAGGGAAAGGAGCCCGCCTCGTCAGCATCACGGCGGCCCGGGCTGCCGCGCGAGAGGAGTGGGTGGTCGCCATGGTTCTCCTGACAAAAAATCAGTCACTGACTGTTTTTTCAGGAAGGCGGCATGTGACGATCAAAGGCCAGGACCTGGAGCACTATAAAGGTGATCCTGGCAGCAAGGGCCATAAGCTGCCCCGGGGATTCCAGAAGGTAGACAGGATGGAAGCCTGTTGAGCATGCCCGGGCGCAGCGCAAAAAGGCCCCGCACCCAGTTGCTGGCGTTGCGTACAAAAGATGCAGCAGAAAGAGCCCATCCAGAATGCTGTGCGAGCCGGAAGCTGGAGCCCCTTCTGCGGGTATGGGCGCAAGTGCGTTGACCTTGCAGGGGGCTGGTGAACGACTTGCTTCCACCAGGACGGAAGACAAAAAGTAACAAGGGGTAGCTGGTTGCCGGCCCATGAGCAGCCTCTTTGTGGTGAGATTTTATGAACCTGCTGAGTGAGGGAAGTGCTGCACAAGCTGACTTGTTCAGCACACCCCTGCGGCTCCTGGCTGTGACCTGAGATCCAGGCACTTCTGCAGGGGAGAAGGACACTGACAGTTTGTCACTGTTCCCCGGCAGTACAGGCCGGAGAATGGCTGGATTTCAACAGGAAGAGGAAGGCGGGGTGCTTCCTGTTGGTAGTGCCTTGCGAGCGACAATGCGTGCAGGGCACTGCGTCATCATCTTTTCCATGGACAGGCAAGCAAGAAGCACGTCATACGGACGCTTGAACAGGGGACCCCCCGGGCTTGAAGCGCATAATAGAGCAAACGTCCCTTGCTCTGCGCAGTTGCTTGATAACCCCAGCCAAGTGCACGCGATCACTGACACTGATGAGAACGCGTGCACGACTGCTATGCAGGTCCCTCTCCTCAACACCTATTTTCTCGATATTGGCTCCTGCCGTGTTGATCACAGAGGCAAGAGACGCAACGACCCCCTGTTTCCGATTGGTGTGGACCTGCAGCTCGACCAAAAAGTCCCCCTGCACATCCTTGTCCCACTCAACATCCAGTATCTTCTCCGGGGGTGGGCGCATCTGCGCCAGCTGATCACAGCTTTGGTGGTGTATAACCAGCCCTTTGCCTGCACTCACCTGCCCCAGAACAGGATCACCGGGAATGGGATAACAGCAATGAGCAAAGCTGATGACAATGCCTTCCGTCCCTTTGATGCTTAATGCTTTTCCTCCGGCAATCTCTTTCGCCTCTGGCTCCGTGTCTGAGGCATCCAGTAAGCGACGTGCGACGACGTAAGCAATGTGGCTGCCTGAACCTACGCTTTCCAGCAGCTCCTCCATGCGCGTGTAACCCATGCGCGTCAGCACAGCATCCTGTTGTTCTTGTGGAATAGCGCTCAGGCGGGAGGAAAAACCTGCCAGTGCTTTTTCAAGAAGACGGCGCCCCAAAGCGATAGCCTCGGTCTGACGGCGCGTTTTCAGGTAATGAAGTATGTTGGAGCGTGCTTTGCTGGTTGCCACATAGTTCAGCCAGGCTGCATTGGGTCTGGCTCCCGGTGCCGTCAGAATTTCAACCGTCTCACCGCTGGACAATGGCTGGCTCAAGGAGGCCAATTTGCGATCCACCCTGCATGCAACGCAGGCGTTACCTATATCCGTGTGCACAGAATAGGCAAAGTCCACCGGTGTCGCGCCCCCCGGAAGCACAGTAATATCGCCACGGGGTGTAAAGACATAAACCTCATCAGGGAAAAGGTCAGCCTTGACACTCTCGATAAATTCCAAAGAGTTATCTGCATTCTGCTGCAGTTCGAGCAGACTTTGCAGCCAGTGGCGGGTGCGGCTTCGACCACCGGCCAGCACGTCTCCACCAGAAGACTTTTTCAACCAATGCGCGGCAATGCCCCGGTTGGCCAGGTCTTCCATTTCCCGCGTACGAATCTGGACTTCAACGGGCACCCCATGATTTCCAAACAGCGTGGTGTGCAACGACTGGTACCCATTTGCCTTGGGGATGGCTACATAGTCTTTGAAACGCCCCGGGATCGGCTTGAACAAGTTGTGGACAAAGCCGACAGCGCGGTAACAGCTGTCTATATCGTCAACAAGAATGCGGACACCAAACACATTCATAATGTCAGAGAAAGACTTTTTCTGGTCCCGCATCTTGCTGTAGATGCCGTACAGGTGCTTCTCGCGCCCCGCCACGCTGCCTTCAAGACCTTCGGACTTCAGGCGGCCCCTGATGCGTTCGACCACGTTTTTGACAATTTCCTCGCGACTGCGTCGTGCACGCCGCACCGCCTCCAGAAGCAGACTGGAGCGCATGGGATAAATGGCGGCAAAACACAGGTCTTCGAGCTCGGTGCCCAGCTGACGCATGCCCAGGCGGTTGGCCAGGGGACTGTAAATGTCGAGTGTCTCGCGTGCGATGCGCTGTCTCTTTTCCGGGGCCAGTGCACCCAGGGTGCGCATGTTGTGCAGTCGGTCGGCCAGCTTCACCAGAATGACGCGCACATCGCGGGCCATGGCCAGTGCCATCTTCTGGAAATTATCTGCCTGCGCCAGAGCCTTGTCCTTGTGCTCTGCGTGGGTGAGCTTGCTCACGCCATCGACAATATCGGCCACCGCCTTGCCGAACAGCTTGCTTAATGCACTCTTGGAGACACCGGTATCCTCAATGACATCGTGGAGGATGGCAGCCACAAGACTCTGGTGGTCCATATGCATGTCGGCCAGAATCCGGGCTACCACCAGAGGATGGGTCACATAGGGCTCGCCGGAGCAGCGGGTCTGTCCGGCATGGGCGCGCGCAGCAAATTCATAGGCACGCCGCACCTGCTCTACCTGGGATGGCGTGAGGTAGGTGTGCAAGTATTGGGTCAGCTCATCAATGCTCAGCATGTTCTGCACCGTTCCCCCAGCTCCTTTTTGGGCGTACGCACACCGTTCACATCAAAACATCCATGCAGAGCGAAACCGACCTTCCGGCAGACACAGTCCCGAAGAATTGCAAAGAGCAAGGCGACAGTCAGCCCTCCAGACCTGACAGCAGCATGTCTGCCCGTTGTTCGTCGGGGCAGGACTCACGCTCAAGCTGCCTGGGATCGACCAGTCCCCCTGCAATTTCACGCAGAGCCACTACCGTGGGCTTGTCGTTGTCCCACTCCACCTTGGGATCCTTGCCTCCCGTTGTCAGCTGGCGAGCGCGTCTGCTGGCAGCTATAACCAGGTCAAATCGGTTCTCTACGTTACCGAGACAATCCTCAACAGTCACTCGCGCCATACTATCCCCCAGTTGTTCCGCTTCACGAAGACGACCGGCCATCATAATGACAGCCCATCTTTTTTACAACAAGACAGTCAGGCCATCGGCCCATTCTGTCAGCAATACGCAGGCCAGTTTGTCAGGCCCCGCCGGTGTGGCCCTGTCTGATTCAGCTCAACTGTTGCAATACATCAGGAGCAATAGCCGCGTTACTGTAGACATTCTGCACGTCATCCAGATCCTCAAGAAACTCAACCAGTTTCAGAAGTTTTTCGGCTCCAGCAGCGTCCAGGTCTGCCTCGGTAGTGGCCAGCATGGTGACTTCCGCTTCTGCGGCTGTGAACCCGGCTTCCTCCAGAACATCCTTGACTTCCGTCAGACGTGTCCAGTCCGTCAAGATTTCGGTAGAACCGTCTTCCTGGGAAACTATGTCATCCGCTCCGGCTTCAAGGGCTGCCTCCATGAGCCGCTCCTCATTCACATCAGCGGTAAAGAGAATTTGCCCACGACGCTGGAACAGATAGGCGACGGAACCTCCTGTTCCCAGGTTGCCTCCATGCTTGCTGAAAGCATGCCGTACTTCGGAAGCTGTACGATTGCGGTTGTCGCTAAGACATTCCACCAGGATAGCTACACCACCAGGGCCGTAGCCCTCGTAGGTGATTTCTTCCATGGCAGTGCCTTCCTCGCCACCCAGGCCACGCGCTATGGCCCGGTTGATGGTGTCCCGAGTCATATTGGCAGCCAGTGCCTTGTCGACCGCTGCACGCAAGCGCGGATTGTCAGCAGGCTGGCCGCCTCCTGTTCTGGCAGAAACGACCAGCTCACGGATCAGTTTGGTAAAAGCTTTGCCCCGCTTTGCATCCTGGGCTGCCTTGCGATGCTTGATATTGGCCCATTTGCTGTGACCGGCCATCCAATGATCTCCATTTTCAGCTATCTGCAAAACCGGTGGAGTATACCCTCACAGACAGACAACGAACACTTGAAGAGCATGACCGGGAGATTTTACCGACTATTGCGGACTACAGTCTGGTTCAACAAGTTTTCCACAAGTTTTTGGCACTGCACTTTCTGAAAGGCGAGACCAAGACGCCGGCTGCGCACAACAGCCTTGAGATCATCCAGGGCTTTCTCAAAAACGTCATTGATCACCAGGTAGTCAAACTCACCGTAGTGTGAGATCTCACTGACAGCCTTTGCCATGCGCTGGGCAATGACCGCACTGCCGTCCTGACCGCGTTCTGTCAGCCGGCTATACAGTGCCTCCTGAGAAGGTGGCAGGATAAAAACGCCCACAGTGTCCGGCATCCGGCGACGTACTTGCTGACCGCCTTGCCAGTCAATTTCCAGTACAACGTCGGTTCCTTCTTCGAGTTTTTCTTCCACCCAGGCTTGAGATGTGCCGTAAAAATGCCCGAAGACCTCGGCCTGCTCCAGAAACAGATTGCGGCCAATCATCTGTTGAAAGCTGTCAACGGAAACGAAATGGTAGTCTGCGCCATCTTTCTCTCCCTTCCTCATGGGGCGAGTGGTATGGGATACGGAAACAGCGATATGAGGCGTTGTCCTGACCAACTCCCGGACAAGGCTTGTCTTGCCAGCGCCGGATGGGGCCGAAACGATGTAAAGGGTGCCTTTTTCCATGGATTCTCCTCGTGCCGAAGGGAAAAGAAAACGGACCTCTCCGGCGTGCTTCAGTCTGTGATGATCTGCCGCCCATTCTCCAGGTAAGTCAGCACAGATTTCAAGCATGAGTCCCTCTATTTTTGTGCAGGCAAGGGCCATGACCCGGGCAGCAAAGGTCCAACACTGTGCAGGGGGTGCAGGCGTCTATTCTCAAAAAGAGGCAAGAAAACAGTCAGGAGCACCAAACGGTTATGGACGCACTCAAACCCTGTCCTTCCTGCCGGGGAGCGGCGGAACTGATTCCCTTTTCGGTAGCTTGCGACAGTCTTTGGCAAGTGACTTGCAGCCAGTGCGGCATGGCTACTGAACTGGAGGAAGAGCGCAGCCTGTGCATCAGTCGCTGGAATCGCAGGGACAAGGAGCAACGACTGGGTACAGCAGTGCTGGTGCTCAGTGTGTGTCTGCCAGCCGGGCTGGCACTGATGTTCATGACTGGTGTTATGGTGGGAGGTATTTTGCTCGACAGTGCCGGAGCGGGGGCCTGAACAACGGGAAAGTTCCAGAAACTCTGCTCTCATCTTGACTTGTAAAACATAACAGGACGGTTTTTGGCGATATAAAAAACAGGAGCAAAGGCATGCGAAAGTCAATCATCTCAATCAGCCTGAGCAGCGAGCAGGTTCTTCAGTTCTACAAAGGGCAAGCGACCATGATCCGGGCTCGCGCTGAAGACGGTACAAGCATCAGCGTGCCGTTTGACATAATGTCCCGTTTCGTGAGCCATCACGGCATCTACGGCCGCTTCGAAATTTGCTACGACAGCGGCGGGAAATTCCAGGGTATAAGCCGGGTCGGCTGAGCGGCCTCCTTCATCGACTGGCGGTAATAAGCTGGTAGCGGGCCAGCAGTTGCGGTTGTGTCTCCTCGTGCTCTGGATCTTTGATAATGCAGTGTACGGGACAGACATTCTGGCACTGGGGGGTGTCGTAGTGGCCAACGCACTCTGTGCACAGTGCCGGGGTTATCTCGTAGACAGTGGTCCCCGGTGCTATAGCCCCGTTCGGGCAGGCTGGCTCGCAAATATCGCAGTTTATACATGCGTCTGTAATCAGAAGTGCCATGTATCACCTCCCTCGCTATCGCTGGCACGGGACAACAAGGTCGCACAGCCTGGTGCGTCCCCCTGTCCTGGCACATAGATTGGGTGCCGCCCGGTGTGCCGGTCGGGCAGCGTACCATCAGCTTGCCGTCCCATCCAGTCCGCGTGTCGATCGGCGGACTGCTCGCTTTTCCTCCCGGAAAACACGGGCAGAAAATTGCTGCGTATTATGTTTGAAAACGCATCACACAGATACTTTCAAGCGGATTTGTGCTGCGGCCCCCCTGTGCACAGGAATCATGCTGGTATCTGATCTGTGTGACAGGTGGAGATCCGAGGGTCACTCAGCGTGAAAGAACGTATTTTTCCTTCCTGACACTCCTTTTTTCAAACCCTTTTCCTACCAGCCATGTAAAACAATCCTCGACCATATATGGATTACCGCACAGGTACACCAAATCTCGTCCTGGCAGCAGAGACAGCTCTGCCAACCGATCCTGTACGTAACCACTGTGTTCTCCGGCGGCAGGATCAGTGATCTCTTCACGGCTCAGGCAGCAGTCCAGCGGTACCGGCTGCTCCTCATTGGTCAGCGAATGAAAGTCATCTACATAAAACAGGTCGCAACGCTGCCGAACTCCCATCAGAAGATGAATTTTCTGTCCTTGTTGCCGTAGCTGTTGCAGCTGAGGCAGCATGGAGCGGTAGGGAGCCATGCCCGTCCCTGTTCCCACCAACACCAGGCGGTCCGGGGCAACAAGCTGCAGCTGTTCTGGAACAGGAAGCGTTAACTGACCAAAAGGGCCGGTCACAGGAAAAACACTGCCAGGCTGTGCGGCACTGAAGCAGGCACTGGCCTGACCGTTGGGCACCAAAGCTACAGCTATCTGGAAGACGCCCTTTGCTTTCAGTTCTTCTGGTGAACTGGCTACGCTGTAGCTTCGCCTGATCGTTTTTCCTTTCGTGTTGTCTCCGTTTTCTTTTTCGAGGGGAAGAAAGAATGAAACGAACTGACCTGCCTCAAAAGCAGACAAGCCGTCGGTCTGGAATGTCAGTTCAAGGGTGCTGTCAGTCAGCCATTGGGTGCGAATCAGCTCCACATCAAAAGTGGGTTGCGACATATATGACTTCTCTACTGGGGTAACAGGGGGCTGTTCCTGGACACCAGGCACCTGGGTTGGCGTCCAGGGCATCAGACCACAGAAACACTATCAACACACAATCCCTCAAGGCACAGTTCCAGCTGGTCACCGCTGGACAGTTCTCCAACACCGGAAGGGGTGCCTGTGAAGACAATGTCACCAGGGTACAGGGTTATATAACGACTGATAAAAGACAGTATTCGGGGAATGCTGAATAGCATGTCGGTTACCCTGCCGCGCTGAGCCAAGTCTCCATTGATGTGCATGGAAAAACAGACATCATCCATGTGGGCAGGTTTTGTGACAAACGGGGCGACATAGCAGGCATTGTCAAACCCCTTGGCCAATAGCCAGGGCAGGCCTTTTGCACTGAGCTCTTTTTGTAAGCTTCTGGCGGTCAGATCAAGGCCTACTGCGATCTGTTGAAACGCTTGGCTGGCAAAGCTTTCACTGACCCCGGAGCAGGTCTTGTCGACCTTGATTACCAGCTCGGTTTCAAACTGGATATTCTCCAGCAACCTGGGAAGACGAACGACACCAGACTGAGCCAGAGAGGATGTTGGCTTGGAGAAGACAATGGGCTCTCCTTCGGGGCTGTTGCCCAGCTCCCTGGCATGATCTGTATAGTTTCTGCCAACACAATAAATGTTCTTGATGTTTGTCACTGCACTGGTTTCCTCTGACAAGACAGGCAAACAGTACATCCCTGTCGCCAGAGCAATGGGACCCACGGCAGCATAGTCTATACAATTTCCGGCCAGAGGTCTGTCCATTGCATCCCGATGCTCTTCTCGAACAGGAACCCAGGCATGAATAACCAGCTACCTATAGAGCTCCATACGGCTGAACAAAGCAGACAGATTGATGCCCGAGCCGCCACTGATGCCTCTCTGGACGCTTTCACGCTGATGCAACGGGCTGGTCAGGCAGCCCTTGACACAGTTTCCGAGCTCTGGCCGCACACAAGATCTCTGCAAATTTTGAGTGGCGGTGGCAACAATGGCGGTGATGGTTACGCCATGGCGGCCCTGGCGCAGCAAAGTGGTATGTCCGTTGAGCTGTTGAGTCTGGTCCCGCCGGAAAAGCTGACAGGCGCTGCCTTATCTGCCTGGGAGTGGTTCCGCCAGCTGGGAGGAACGTCCAGACCATGGTCTGATGCGAGCGAACTGCGAGCTGATCTGTTGGTGGACGCCATCCTGGGGACAGGACTGCGCCGTGCTGTCACAGGCCAGCTGGCAAAAGCTATAGAAGGACTGAATGCGGCACAGCGGCCGGTGCTTTGCCTGGATACGCCGTCCGGGCTTTGCGCTGATACGGGAGTTCCCCTGGGGACAAGCGTGCAGGCGCAGGCAACTGTCACTTTCATAACCCTCAAGCAAGGGCTTCTCACCGGCATGGGGCCGGACTTCTGCGGCAAACTCTTCTATGCCAATCTGGATGTTCCTTCTGCCGTTATCGCCGCCGAACCACCCAGCGCCTGGCGTATCGATCAGCATACGCTGGCGTCGCTGCTGCGCCCCCGCAGACGCAGTGCCCACAAAGGAGACTACGGTCATCTGATGGTGGTAGGCGGCGATCTGGGCACCGGTGGAGCTGCGCTTATGGCGGCAGAGTCTGCGCTTCGTGCAGGTGCAGGGCGCGTGACTCTTGTAACGCGGCCAGAGCATGTTCTGCCCAGTCTGGTGCGATGCCCGGAAATCATGGTGCATGGCATGGGGCCGGAAGATACGCTGGACAGGCACTTTGCCGGCAAGACTGCGGTGGTTATCGGTCCTGGTCTGGGTAGCGGCAGCTGGGGACGCCATCTCCTGAAGACTGTACTGTCCTCATCCTTGCCTTTGGTTCTTGATGCAGACGCACTCAACCTGATTGCAGATGAGACCATGAATCTGGCGGCCAGAGCACCCTGTCTGATAACACCGCATCCCGGCGAGGCGGGCCGTCTGCTTCATATTCCTGTTGCTGAGGTTGTCAAGAACCGGTTTGCAGCCGTGGCCCGGCTTCAGGCGAGCTGTGGAGATACGGCAGTACTCAAAGGAAGCGGGACGCTGGTGGCCAGCACCGATGGCATACACCTTTGCAACCTCGGCAATCCTGGTCTGGCGGTGGCGGGAACGGGAGACGTTCTCAGTGGACTGGCCGGTGCTCTGCTGGCGCAGGGGTACAGCACCAGCGTATCAGCGAGGTTGGCTGTATGGTTGCATGCCCGTGCTGGCGATACCTGTGCAGCGAGCCGGGGTGAGACCGGAATGCTTGCTACAGACCTGCTTCCCGCCATTCGTGCCCACATCAATACGCTGGTTACCGCAACATCGACTGCTCGACCTGCTTTGTGAAGGAGTGATCAGCCATGAATATAAAACAATCGATTTAAATGTACGTTTTGCTTCAAAAAAAGAGGAATGCCTTATCTGCACTTCTCCCCCGGATTCAGTGACATGAATTTTCCCGCAATCGCTTTCATCAGTAATACTTTTGTCCCGCTGTCAAGATGATCTCTCCGGGCTACTCTAACTAGACACGCAAGAAGCCTTTCTTCAATGCAAACAGTGTTTGTCCATGGAGGAAGGAAAAAGTGGCAGGAAGTCATCAAGACAGGAGGTCGCCATGCAGCCAAACAGCCCATCCCCGGCACCAAGCCGCAGTGAAGAACAGCATTCGTTACGGGAAGCCACAGAGCATCCCCAATCCAGAGGAATATCAGGATCCATTACTGCCTTCCTTCGAGCTGTTGGTCGAGTGCTGGCAGCACCAATTTATCTTGTGCAGCAGGCTGTTGCATACCCTTTTGCAAGGTTTGTACCTGCTTCTATCAGGGAAAGAAACATCGAGGGACTGTCAGCGGCAGGCAACGCGAGGGCCGGTCAACCAGAGGCGCGCACCCGCCCCTCTTTTACACTCACCGCGGATGATTGGGCGGACCTTCGGAGATTTCTGGCCAATGCCGGTAGCAACGAGAAAGCGGCCTTTGGATCGGGGGACGAAGAGAGAACAGGCGTTAATCTGGACGAAGCAACACGCAAAGCCTGCTTCAAGGCCTATAACGACGGTGCCTGGCGAAAGGATACTGCCACCATGAACAGACACATGGCGGATGCAGAGGTTCAACTGAAGTGCAAAAAAGAACATGTGGAGTTGAATCCGCATGAACGCCGGGTGCTAAGCGAGATAAGCGATCACCTGGACAAATTCGATGCCCAAGGCATCCGGCTTGAAGCTGCTCGACGTCTGAATCCTTGCAGCCAGATCGATGAGATGGTTCGGTCGTGGATCAAGCCTCAGGTTATATCTGACGCTCCTGCATGGAACAATATCGAGTTCTTGAGAATCGGCATCTCAAAGGAGGACGAAAGAGCCTGGCAAGCGGCACAGGCCAAGTTCGCGAGTGACCCTGCGAGGGTGCTGGGTGCCATCAACCACTTTGCCAGCAAGACCAGGCAACAGCCGGGTGTCTCTCTGCGAAAGCTTGCTGAGGCGATCGATCAGGCTCGCTACAGCATGGTCGCCACTGGAGAAGTAAAGAATCATCCAGGATTGAAGGAGGACATGCTGGAAGCAGCCCGCCTGCTGCGGATCTCCTCTTCACGAAGGGATGGCAGCAGCAGCTAATCTTTTGTCAGCCTTCGTTGAAACATCGGCGGAGGCGCGACTTTTTCCCGTTTCCAGGGCTGGCTGCTTCAATCATGACTGTGCCATTGTGCACGGATCCTGCTGCGATTCCATCGGGACGCGAAACGTGCCAGCCTCTTCTTTGCTCTTGCTCTCCTCTTTTTTCCTGTATAGGCTCCGCTTTCCGTGGACTGTCCCTGCGCGTCCTCAATAGCTGCACCAATACTCAAGCAGGCAAAAGGTGTTGACAGATGGAGTGGATACTCAACAGCGAAGAGGACACGCTCAAGCTCGGTCGTCAGCTGGCCTTGGCCAGCGAGTGCCGGGGTCTGTTTTATCTGGAAGGCAGTCTCGGTTCTGGAAAAACGACCTTGAGTCGGGGTATTCTGCGCGGCTTCAAGTATGAGGGCAAAGTCCCCAGTCCGACATGGACGTTGGTTGAGCCCTATGAGCTGGACTCTGGTTGTGTCTATCACTTCGACCTTTATCGCCTGGGGGCGCCAGAAGAGCTGGACCTGCTTGGTGCGCGCGAGTACTTCAGCTCCCGCTCCCTGTGCCTGGTGGAATGGCCGGATAAAGGCGAAGGGAGTTTGCCGGATGCTGATCTGCGTATCAGAATGGACTGGAGGCCAGAGGGGCGGCACGTCAGTATCACTCCTGTCAGCCAGCATGGACACGCAGTCTGCAGCAGGTTGCAGGCTCACTACGTGGCATAGTCGGCCTGCCCCGTGTTTGCATCGCCAAAAGGCCTTCTGCGGATCATGGATGTGATACGGCACCCCTTCAGCACCCTGCTCCTTGCTTCATTGATACCCCGCATCAAAAGGGCGGCCCTGGGCTGTACCATTGGGCTGCTGATCCTGCTGCAGGGAACAGTGGCCCTGGCATCCTCCCGGATTGAAGGCGTTCGTTTGTGGCGGTCCCCTGAGAAGACCAGACTGGTTTTTGATCTGAGTGACAGCGTCTCCCACAAGATTTTTTCTTTGCCCAGCCCGGAGAGGCTGGTCATAGACATAACGGACACACGCTTGCCAGGATCTCTGTCTGGCTTGAATCTGGATGGTACACCTATCAGCAGACTTCGCTGGGCTCAACAGAAAACGGGCAACCTGCGTATTGTTCTTGATCTCAAAAAGAGTGCGAATTCCCGCAGTTTCGTTTTGAAGCCCAGAGGGCCCTACAAGCACCGTCTGGTGATCGATTTACTGGATGTCCGCTCAAAACGTGTTGCCAGGGAAAGCAAGCTGCACCAAAAAAAGAGGGACATCATTGTTGCTATAGACCCAGGTCATGGCGGAGAGGATCCAGGAGCCGTGGGACATGGAGGCGTTCGGGAAAAAGATGTGGTTCTTGCCATCTCGCGGGAGCTGTTCATGATGTTCAAGCGAAGCCGCGGGTTTCGGCCAGTGATGATTCGTGACGGTGACTACTATGTTGCCTTGCGGGAGCGCACCAGAAAGGCACGCAAGCACAGTGCCGATGTTCTTTTATCCATTCATGCCGACGCTTTTCGCCGCCAGGGCGCAAGAGGGTCTTCTGTTTTTACTCTGTCTCAGAGAGGGGCTTCCTCCGAAACGGCACGTTGGTTGGCCGACAGGGAGAACACTGCCGATCTGGTGGGTGGGGAGGAAGGGGTCAGTCTCGACGACAAGGATGATGTGCTTGCCGGCGTGTTGCTGGATCTGTCCATGACCGACAGCCAAAACCGCAGCAACCGCATTGCCAAGCTGGTTCTCGAGCGTCTGGGAAAAATTAATCGCCTGCACAAACGCCAGGTAGAGCAGGCCGCCTTCGTGGTTCTGAAAAGTCCTGACATTCCCTCCATCCTCGTGGAAACTGGATTTATCACCAATCCCGGTGAGGCGAAGAGGCTATCAGATCGAGCGCACCAACGCAGGTTGGCGCAAGCCATTCACAGCGGCGTACAGACGTTTTTTGTCACAGCGCCTCCAGCAGGAAGCTTGCTGGCCAGCGACAAGCGTTTCAGGGGCACGGTCAGGCGTGGCAATTCCATCTACACCGTACAGCAAGGTGATACTCTCAGTGGCATAGCCCAGCGTTTTCGGGTGCGTCTTGATGACCTGCTGCTCAAAAACAGGCTGCAGGCCAAGGACACCATCCGGGTTGGTCAAGGCCTGCGCATACCTGAAAAAGGCTGAGGCTCTGACGTCCGGCTGCCCGGCAGGACAGGAGCCTGACGTCAGACCAGAACGCACAATCACTCGGGGGTGTTGCTTTCCGGCAAGGCTACACTGACCTCCAGTCTGGATATGTTCTGGCGGGTTGCTATCTTGACGCAGACTTGGTCCTGGTGAACCCCGACATGTCTGCGGACCACAGCCAGGATTTCCTGCTGCAAAGTCGGAATGCAAAAAGTCCCCCCTCCCCTGTGGTTCCTCTCGTGCGTCACAACGACCTGCAAGCGCTCCCTGGCGACGGCCGCGCTGGAGCCCTTTCTCTGTGCGCGAACTGTGTCGAGTGGCGGCTTTGGTCGCAGAATATCACGCAGACTCACCCACTACCCTCCAACAACCACTTCAGCCAACCTGTACGAGGCTTCTCCAGAGACGATTCGGGTGCCTCCTTGCCCAAAATCCGGAACACCGCATTCTGATAGGCTTTCCCTGCCGCACTACCGGGAAAATGAATGACAGGAACGCCCTCGTTTGAGGCTTCAAGGACGGCTTTGTCCTCAGGTACCACGCCCAATAGAGGGATGCCCAGAACACTCTGCACATCGTCAATACCAAGCATGTCGCCTTTCGTCACGCGGGCAGCATCGTAACGTGCCAACAAAAGGTGCTCACGCACAGGATCGAGTCCCTGTTCAGCGCGTCTTGATCGACTGTGCAACAAACCAAGGATGCGGTCAGAGTCCCGCACAGAGGACACTTCCGGGTTGGTGACGACAATAGCTTCGTCCGCATAGTACAAAGCCATGAGTGCGCCATGCTCAATTCCGGCGGGGGAGTCACAGATGACAAACTCAAATGTCTCGGCAAGGCCGTCAAGTATTCTTCCCACTCCCTCTACCGTCAGGGCATCCTTGTTTCTGGTCTGGGAGGCCGGCAGGATCGAAAGCTTGTCCGTGCGCCGGTCGACAATGAGAGCCTGGTTCAGGGTCGCTTCCCCGTTGATCACATTGACGAGATCGTAAATAACACGACGTTCGCAGCCCATAACCAGGTCGAGATTACGCAACCCGACATCGAAATCAACAACGGCACATTTGTGCCCCTGTACTGCCAGCCCTGACGCAAGAGAAGCACTGGTTGTTGTTTTTCCCACGCCGCCCTTGCCAGAGGTGACAACAATAATTCGCGCCAATTTTTACTCCCGCAGACGTTAGATACTGATTGGCTTGCCACAACCGGAATTCACAGGGGTTGAACGCTCAACTCTCGCCCATTGAGCTGGACTTGTACCGACTTTTTCCAAAGATGTCTCTCGTGCGGAGAAATCATCTTGTAGTGACCGTCAATAGATACCATCTCTGCCTCAAAGCAGGTGCAGAAAATTCTGGCCGATGCATTTCCACAGGCACCGGCCAAAGCGCGGCCGCGAAGAGGGCCGTAGGCATAAATGTTGCCCGACGCAAGCACTTCTGCCCCCTGGCTTACCGCTTGAGCAAGAATCAGATCGCCGGTATGAAACACCTGCTGACCAGAGCGGACAGGGGTGCTGATGACGCGCGGAGGGACATGGTCGGACCGGGAAACGGGCACCATCTCTTGTCGGCAGGATTCCATGTGGAAGGCGAAAGCTTTCTGCTGCTCAGTCCGGGGGGTTGGTCTGTGTTCCGGCTCGCAGACAGAATAGGCTGGAGACTGGGAGCACAGGCAGGACAGACCAGCCTGGAGTGCACTATGGCGTTGCTGGGCATTTCCCCCGCGTACGGCAACCAGGTGCATGCCCATACTGGAGCAAAGAGAGCAAAGCCAGACAAAGTCTGGTGCACAATCGGGGTTGTGCAAACAGTCCAGCGCTGCGACAACCAGAGTGTTGTCAAAAACGCAGGGAGATTCAGCCACGACCCGTTCCAGGTCGCGAGCGAGAATGACTTTGTCGCAATCGTAAAGCTCCAGAACCATAACTGCCAACATGGAGCCCTTCAACTGAAAGCAAGAGCGGACAGCAGAAGATGGGGACGTCTTTATCATGGATAAAGCTGCAACACAGAGTAGCCGCCGTGAAAGTTTTGGTAGTAGCAAGTACGGGCAAGGTTATAGGACAACCAGGTCAGTCTGCAATACCAAGTTGCACAAGGTGCAGCTGGCAAGGTTTTCGTCGCAGGCAACTTCTCCCGGTTTCGGCAAGGTTGAGGAGCGAACAGGCCCGGCCAGGCATGGATATGACTTTCAGCCGGTTACCAATGTGGCAGACTTGGGTGTTTCTTCGCAGGAATTGATACGAGGCTTTCCTTGGCCTCAACGCATTCAGGAGTGATTGAACGCATGGACTATGTGGATTAACTACATTGAGAGTTAAGTGCGCTTCTCTCTGAAAGAGGAAGCTACGTGCCTGGCCATGGAGGGCTCTGATGAGCGGCGTTGGTAGTCCATAGTCGGCCGGCACGACAACGCAGGGTTCCGGCTCGTACGAGATGATGCAAGCCTGACTCTTTTGATAGTGACGTTGTTCAGAGCCGCCTGTAGTCTGGATGTAGGCTATCCCACCGTAGACCACAACTCGGGCGGGACTGAGTGATGAGGGGGAGCTTTCTGGCGGGCAGTTTTTCGTAAAGAGAAAGATTGTCGCCAAGCCAGGAGGGCGGACGCCCCCGCAGGCGAGAAGCACCATGGCGGAGTCTCTGAGCATCATGATGGTCGACGGGACTGTGAGAGAAGCGGGTGCCGAGTAGCGGAGAAACCGTCAAAAAACGGCAACAACGGCTGCAAGAACAGACCGGCGGACACGTGCTCTGACTGTGTTGGATGCCATCGGCAGTGAAGACGTATGGGGCTGACGAAAAGGTGTAGAGTGAAACAAAAAGGCAAAAGAGAGAGCGTTGCGTGTCTGGATGACATGCCCGGCCATGAATCATCGTGTCTTTTGAGCAGGAGCGGTCAGACAGTCGTTAAATTCGAGCAAAACTTCGTCTGGATCATCTAAGCTTATTATCAATTGCGGGTGGCCCGGAGGTGCAAACCGCAGCTTTGGCCAAGGAGGGCCTCCTATGCCTGGTTCCGATCGTGTTCAGACGTCCAGCACCCCGTGGGCAGGATCCCATGCCAACGTCCAGCACGAAGGCTCGTCATCCGAGCCAGCTCGAGACTGGGTCTCGTCTGGACAGCCCCGAAGCGTTGCCAAACTGTCAGACCTGGAACCACAGTTGTCCCGCACTGGCGTACAGAGAAATGAAGACGGTGCCCAGCAGTCAGGCCTTTTACAGGAAAGAGTCGTCCGCAGCTACGAAGAGCCTGAGTCGAGCCCATTGACCCGGACAGGATTGGATCCTGAACAAGAGATTACGCTCAATGGCGAAAAGGGAAAACTTATTTTCGAGCCGGTAAAGAATGGTAATGCAGAGGCTGCCCAGGAGTCTCTGCTGGAGCGTCTGGCAAACGAAGAAACAGGGGATTCTGGATCGCGCACAAAGAGATACGCCAAGAAGTTTCTGAAAGCAGTCAGCACAGCACTCGATTTCGTGATGCACAACCGGAAGTTTCAGGTCGGTGTCGGGATGGTAGGCATTGGTGTGTTCGTGGCACTGGGTTGTGTTTTTCCGATTGCGTTAATCGGGGTGGTGCCCTCCCTGCTCATTTTTACTTGTGGGTTCCTTGATACACCGGATGCTTTTCTTCCCTCTCAGCCACCGCAGCTGCCCCCGGCAGGTGGAACACCACCCGTTGATAAAGGCAAAGACAAGCCGACAACCAGCCAGAACCAGGGCCCGGATGATCCGCGCCCTGCTCCTCTCCACAAGACTACGCAAACCACCGATAGCCCTGCGGATGCCATGGCTTTTCCGGATCTTGATAAAGCGAATGCAAGACGACACCAGGAATCGCTGGACGACCGAAGAAAAACAGAAGATGCAGCACAACAAATACAACAACGGATCGAGAAAGCAGGGGTGGAGGCTCAGGTTGCACTCGTTCCGGCTCCTGTAACCTGCGACACAGTGCAGCATGCCTTCCGTAGCATGGTGGAGAACAGAGGTTACGAAAGACAGGAGCAGTTTGATATTACCACTTATCTGGCCAGCGATGCCTGCTTTGGCAGCCAGGGCGAGCTGGTACAGACACTGGGTGTAGAACAAGCTCGTCAGGTGGAGTCCAGTCTCAATTTTGCAATCCAGTGCATCCGAAAAGACTATAGGCTGGAAGCAACAGACTCATTCCCAACCAGTAAAACCCGAGTCGGAGAAAGTTGTGAGTTTCCGTCAATAGAAGAGTGGGGGATCTTTCGTGATGCGCTTGTAAAAAATTGCATTGATCAGCTGATAGATTTTGCGAACCAGAATGGCCGTTTACCCAGCACTTTCGAAGAAAAGAAGGCACTGATGATGACGCCAGATCACCTTGTGGCGCGTGCCGCACGAGCCTTGGGGCTGCCATTCACGGCCGAGTCAGCAAAGGAAAGTAGCTTGTGTAAGGAAAAGCACACAGCGGCACTCAACAACTGGTACTCAGCTGTAATAAAGCCTGACAAGCTTGAGCAACCGCAATTCCCCCCTCTCGACCCGCGGAGTAACTGAATCATGGCTTCTACAGTCAGTGGAGCACAACCGAATTCGACACCACAGCAGGTCCAGACTGGACCTGATGGGATATACCCCTCGGATGGCAAGGCACAGATGAGCCAGACTGTGGGGCTTATAAACAGCGCGGCAGGGACCGTCGTCAGCGAGAGCCTGCTGGAAACGGCTAGCCTTGATGCACTGATGCTGGCTGTCATGAGCGAGCGTGCTGAACTTCTGGAAACAATATTGCGTGGCCAGGTGCAGGAGGTGCGCGAAAAAAATAACAAACTCAAAGAGGCCAACAGCATTATGGCCACAGCCCGAGCCGCCAAAAAAGGCTCTGGAGAGGAAGACAAAACAGAGATGCCACAGGACGTCAAAGATTTTTTCGCGGAGAATGACATTTCGTGGGGGGATGGTGGCTCAAAAATAGACCCTTCGAGTAGCTACTCGCTCAACAGCACTGAGTGGGATCTGGCCATAGAAAACATGAAGGGCTGGACGGAGAGTCTGACCAGTTCGTCACAACTGGACATGACAAAATTGCAGTCGACGTCAGGGAAGTCGAACCAGACCTTTGAGATGATGTCGCAGTTCGTAGCCAAGTACTTCAGAAGCGGCGACAGCATAATCAAGAATATTTAAGACTGACAACCAGGAACGGGGACATTCTGTGGAAAAGCATCATGCGGATATGCCTGCTGACAAGGCAAACGACCTCCTCACTGACTACTTCAGTCGCGGAGGAACATTCAGGGAACTGAAAAACCTCAGTGATGACTCTATGGAGGCGATATACAGCGTGGCCTTCAACCTCTATCAGGGGGGGCGTTACGCTGAAGCGAAAAAGATTTTCCAGTTCCTGTGCTTCTACGATCACTACAACACGAAGTATTTCCTGGGTCTGGGGGCTTGCCAGATGATGGAGCAGGATTACGAAACAGCCATAGAAGTTCTCAGTTTTGCTTGCGTTCTTGACACTGATGACCCAAGGGGAATGCTGTATATCGGTGATTGTCATATGGCACTGGACCGGCCCGGTGCTGCCAAAGTGGCCTATGAGACGGCCGTCAGCTGGGCAGGAGATCAGGAGTCGTTCCGCCAGGAAAAGAAACGGGCTCAAGCCATGGCTGCCAGTGCTGCTGCCATAGTAGAAGAGGATGATGAACGCCTATGAGTAGCAGCGGTGGCGTTGCCGGTGGCCAGGCAACAAACGCGCGCAGTCACGCCAGCGTCCCCGCTGGCGATGGCAGGGAAGCGCAATCCGGGCGGGCGGGTGAGTCTGCCAACACAACAGGGACCAATGCCGGCAGCCGTGTTGGCAGGGGCTATACGACGGCGAACACTGTTTCGCACAAAAATCAGTCGGCGGGTAAAGATGCAGGTCCAGTTCAGGACAGGGTTGTCAAAATTCCACCCCCTCGTGTCGATCCGGTAAAAGTGGTCACACCCGAGATGCAAGCTCAGGTTGCGCAGGTCATGGATTCAACAGAAATGTTGTTTACCTTCGACGAACTGATGAGCCAGCTGGATGTAGAAAACGAGTCACTTGAAGGCGATGGAGAGAGCTCCGGCGCCTCCAGTGTCTACGGAGCTGTTCGCAAAGGGAGGTCGCAGAAGAACAATCAGGACGGTGGTGGCGCAGGCCAGGGTTCTGATGGCCAGGCTTCAGTGCCGCCTGAATTGATGAAAACGGTGTCTCGCTTGACACAAGACGTGGAACCAGAGCGTCTGGCGGCACTGCAGGATGAAACCCTGCATATCTTTGACAAGGTTGCAGCCATTGAGAGCGCCCCCCCGGAGGTGCTGTCCGAGCTGAAAGGCGCATCGGAACAGCTCGCCCAAGCGTTGGTTACGGGTGATATTGAAGATATAGCCCGCCTGCTGACGGAAATTCAGGTAAAGCTTCAGGATACAAGAATCAAATTTGATGAGCAGGCTATTCGCTCCAGTCGGCTCAAGCGCAGTCAGATTCACGACCAACGCATTGGCAAGCTGTCCCAGGCCATAGCAAAGATGGACGAGGCCAGGACCGCAGGAATTGTTGGCAAAGTGTTCAGTGCGGTGGCCACTGCTTTGGCGGTGGTCGTGGCGGCTGTCACGATTGCGACCGGCGTGGGTGCCAAGGCGGGGGTCATGCTGATCATGGCTGCCACAGTGATGGTTGCGCTGACAATCTCACAGAATACTGGTGACTGGATGACCAACCTGGGTGGCGCCATCAAGGATGACAAGGCGCAACTGGTTATGGGCCTTGGATGGGCCGTTCTGGCAGCAGTCTTGTCTCTGGGCGCAGGTCTGGCGGGTAGTGCTGCAAAGGCACCGGCTGATGTCGCGACGACGACGGTCCAGCAGACAACCAATGCGGGTGTTCAAGCTGCCCAGCAGAGCGCCAACGCCAGTGCCCAGGTCGCTCAGCAGGGCGCCGGTGCTGCCAGTCAGACTGCACAACAAGCCGCCCAACAGACAGCCAGCGCTTTGCAGGAAACGACAAAAGCAGCCACCAAAGCGGCTACGGATGCGGTTGATGATGTGGCGGAACAAGCTACCCGGGTCGCTGTCAAAAGCGCACAGGAGTCTGTCAAGGAAGCCAGCCGGGCTGCTGCGGATGCAGCCAAAGAGACGGTGAAGGAAACGATCGAAGAGACCGGGCAAGCTATAACCAGAGAAACCACCAAGGAAGCCGGGAAAGCAGCCGCTGAGCAATCGGCAAAAGAAACCGCCAAACAGGTGGCAGAAGTGAGCAAGAAAACACTCTACTACCAAAGGGCGGCCCGCATAGCGCAATTTACACAAGGTGGCTCCATGGCTGTGGAGGGGGCTTCCACAATCAGTGCAGCCTCTTCCACATACGAGGGCGAGATGTACCAGGCGGACGCACAGGAAGACCTGGCCTTTCTTACAAAAATTCAACTGCAGATGGAAGACTGGATGGAGGCCATTTCCCGCGCTCTGGAGGAAATAAGCCAAGGGCAGGAAGCAGCATCCGACATGTTGTCCCAGGCACAGCAAAGCAAGTTCACGGTGACAAGAAACATCTGATCCCAGCAATGGGTTACAGCACTCTTACAGGGGGGGATCTGCCATGACATCGATAGTGACACAAGGACAACCTGCCATACCGCCCGGGGGATCGGACCGACGCGTCACGGCAGCCAAAGCAAAGGCGCAGGAAGAGGTTCGTGCGGGTCAACTGGCTGGGGGCAACCTTCAGGTGGCGCAGGAAACGGGGAACAGGGTGAATCACGCCCAACAGCAGGGTGCGCCTCGTCCAGAACTCGCTTCTCCACTGATACAGCCCGACGCTGCCGGATACCAGGATGCCCTCGGTGCCCTGAACAAGCTGGCTGGAACCGGGGAGATGAGCAATGGGGAACTGGGCAGCCGTCTGCAGGCTCTGGCAGCTCAGGCTCCCCCTCCCCGGAATGCCTTGCGTGGAGGAGAGGGGGTCAACGAAATTGTAATTGGGCAAACGGCTGATGGCTTCGCAGGCGTGGTGGACGGGGCTGATCTCAGCGTCAATGTTCACGATAAATCGATGCAGTTCGTGCGTAATGGCCAAACTGTTCATATGCAAGTTCTGGATGAAGATACCTTGAGCGCAAGACTCGACGGTCAGGCGTTCGATCTGGGAGATGATGAGGTAGGTTCACTCAACCAATTCTTTCTGCTGATGTCGCTGTTTCACACCATGGGCGTTGAGCAACGCAAAATGAGCCGTGAAGGCCGCAACATGGCGAACAAGGAAGTCGTTGCCAAGATCAAGGAGCAGGCCGAAGAGCAGCGCAGCGCAGCGGCGGCCAAATTGGCGGCTGGAGTTGTCAGTGGCACTGTCAAAATGGCATCAGCTTCCCTGACCATGGTGGGTTCTGTAAAAGGTATGAAGGCAGACCAGGCCGCAGCCCAGGCTGGAGCTCCTGGACGCCCTGGCGACATGATTTCCCAGCAATGGCGAGCAATGGGTCAGATGGTGGAGGGACTGGGAGAGGCCGGTGCGTCCACTATCCAGTATCAGGCAGGACTCCATGAAGCCCGGGCAACCGAGCTGCGCGCAGGTGAAGAGCAGGCCCGCTTTGTAAAACAGTCAGAGCAGGATCAAATGCAGGTGCACCAGGATCTGATAACCAAGGCTCGGGATTCCTTTGCTCAGGTATGGAGTCAATACCTGCAAACGCAGCAGAGTATTGCTCGTAACATTTAATGCATGCTCATCACAGGTAAAGAAAGATGCAAGCCTCCGGCGTAACGGCACCGTCAGCAATAGCAACCACACAGGCCCCGGCAGGTGCACAGGCACAGTCGGCCCAAGGGAGTCACAGTCAACTCGGAGCCGTCAGCGTAGGCCCTGCCGATGTTGCCTTCTTCGAAGAGGCGTCTATTGCTGTTTCATCGGTGCGTCGCTTTGAAAAGAAGGAGCACGGCAAAGAAAAAGATCTCAGGAAGGAACTGGAGAGACTCAAGGAAACTGTGCCGGACATGCCAGGCATGGAGAAGTTGGACAGGCTGCTCCAGCAGCTGCAACAGGCCAAAGCCTCCGGCATGCTTTCGCATGATCAGATAAAGGAATTCGCCAACGAATACTCCGGAGATCCTTCCCATCAGTACCTTGCTCTCGAAGCGTTGGCCGAGCACTTGCAGGCCCAGGGTGAGGACCAGCTGGCGAATGATATCCAGGATTACGCAGATGGCTTTTACGAAAGCAACAAGAAAGATATCCAGTCTGGCATAAATGTTTCGAGCGCAGCTGCCGACTATGTAGAACAGAGAGGAGGTTCCGTACAGGAGCTGAGAGATATATGGCGTCGGGGGCTTGAAATTCCGGACTTGCAGACCCCTCTGGAGGCTTTCCGCTTTGCTGAGGATCAGTGCGGGTATGACAAACTGAATGAAGGGATCGACTGGCTGCGGCAAGCGCTGTCCACAGAACTCAGTGCCATGACCCACTCAGTTGAGCCCAATCATTTGAAGCATGTACGTAGCCGTCTGGAAATTATCTATGGGGTTCAAACAGTGATTGAGTCCTCTCGCGTTAATGAAAACTCTGTGCAGAAGATGCTGAAAAACAATGTATGAGCCCAGTGTAAAAAAAGGTGTTTTGGTAGCAGAAATTCTGGGTCTCCTCAACCAACGGTGGGTTTCGTCAAGTGATGTTGAGACAATTCCCGAAAAGATGGGGATACCTGCCGATAAATTGGCTATCAAAATTTTTATACTGAACCATGTGCTTGAAGCATTCCGAAAAGTACCTGAACAATACTTCAAGGAAGATGAGCACAGGGAAAACATTCTGGAGTCAGTACAGGAAGCCCTTGATGACCTGATCGAGGATGAAGAGCAGGAGGAAAGCGACGATGAGGATGAGGATGAGGATGATATTGGGATGGATTTCGATATCTGAGGCGGCTCCGGATGCGTAACATGGTTGAGTTGGCTGTCGAAGACTTTAACAAGACGTTGGGCATTGAAAGCATGCCGCTACCTGAGTCGGGTGTTATGCAGTTTGCTTTTTCGCATGGGGGCAGTTTTTTCATTGAGTGCACACGAGACGGTGCTCTGATGTACCTGCTGCGGGAGTGTAATGAGCACGGCATGTCGGAGATCATGGAAAAAGCTCTGGACCTGTGCCACTTCAGCGCGAGCCGGAAGTTCGACACCCAGTGTGCACTGAAAGATCAGAACAGTCTTGTCTTTGTTGTGCACAGGAAATTCGAGGATATCAGCGGACCTGAGATAGAAAAGTGTCTGCAACACCTTACGAGGCTGCACGATAGCTTAAAGTGATGTGAAAAAATGCTGATAAAGAGGTAATGGCATTGAGGAGCTAACCTTACTGCGAATGAGAAAAAACAGAGCTTGATGTTGTGAGCAGCCAGACAGGGCTATTGCAACCAGGGCAGGAAGGAGTGAAGAGATATGTCTAATACAGGTATAAGTGGTGTTGGGTCTGCCACAGAGAAGTCATTTGCACCACAGGAGCAAAAAAGTTTTGGTGCTGATGGGCAGCAGCCAGACAGCCAGGATGCAGACAGCTTCAGCTCGCAGCTTGAACAGGGGATAAGAAGCGAAAAAGAAACCAACGTTGAAGGAAGTCCTATCGTTTTGAAGGAGAATCCGGGCAACCTTGGAGATAAAATTCTCAACGGATTTCAGGGACTCAAAGATAATATAGATGGCAGGCATCAAAAAGTTGACCAAATGCTGGGCTCTGAGGAAATTCTGTCAATGAAGGATATGTTTCAAACACAGCGGGCGATGACAAACCTTATGATGACGCAAGATTTGATAGGGAAAGTGGTAGGAAAAGCAACTCAGACTGTAGAAACCATGATGAAGCAGCAGTAGTGAGTCGTGACTGAAACAAGAGCAACAATAAACAAGAGCAACAACTAGTGGTCTGCACTGACCTCCTACAGGGCTTGATGAGTCAGGGAAGCGCATTGTGTATAGATTCAGGATAATACTATGGGGGCTATGCCTCCTTCTGCTGTCAGGCTGCAAGGTCCAGCTGTATACCGGCCTGACAGAAAAGGAAGGGAACGATATGCTGGCCATTTTGCTGGATAATGACATACCGGCAGACAAGTCCATCAACAAGGATGGGGTGGTCACTTTGACAGTGGGGCAGGATAAAGTATCCAGGGCCATACGCTTGCTGCGAAGTAACGGGTTCCCCAAAGATCGCTTCTCATCAATCAGTGATATCTTCCCGAAAGACAGCCTGATCTCCTCGCCTGTTGAGGAAAAGGCGCGCTACACCTATTCCATGTCACAAGAATTGTCCGCGACCATGTCTCTTATCGATGGCGTTCTGACGGCCCGTGTGCATGTTGTGCTGCCGCAGGAAAGTGCTGTCAGTGGTTCCGACAGTTTTCCGTCCTCAGCATCTGTGTTTATAAAGTACACGCCAGAACTGGAGCTGGCCGGCTTTATTCCCAAAGTCAAGACGCTTGTTGCCAACAGTATCGAAGGACTGTCACTCGACAAAATTACAGTGTCTCTTTTTCCTGCGTCACAAACGGCGGGTGACAGCACCCTGCTTCCTCAGGAAATGGGTACCTTCTTGTCGCTGGATGTCTCTTCAGAGTCCTCATCACGACTCCATCTTATCTTCGGAACGCTTGCTGCCCTGCTCGTGCTGACACTGGCCGGCTGTGGGTACCTGTTCTGGTTGTGGTGGAGAACGCGTACAACACGCAGCAACCTGGTTGTTGCCGATACTACGGCCGAGACCATAGTGGCAGACAAGGCAGAGCTGGGACAGGTGTAAAATCGCATGATAGAAGATAGCCAACTGGAGTCGATAATAGCGTTTAATTTCGCTCCTGCGGAATATGCCGATGAGTCCTGGTTAGCCGGTTTGCCTCACGGCAGTGTGCTGAAATGGTTGCAATCTGATACAACAGGATTGCCGTGGATTTCCCGATACATTCTGGAAAGCCACGGTCTCCTGGAGAAGTTGGATGTTGACTTTTCGCGCCAGGAAAAGCGGCTGGCTCTGATGAAGAGGCAGCACCTGTCTTCCATTGTGTTTCATGCGGGCCTGGCTTTGAACGCCCCCCTTCTCAAGGGGATTTTGAAGCGCCAGGAACGCAATATGGTGGGCGAGTGCCTGGGGCATGAGAACTATTGCTATGCGATAAAGAAAGGTCCCTTTGTAGCAGGCACTCTTGTACAGAAGTTCAATGCCACCTACACCATCAACTGGAATCATCCCGAAGAATTGAGAAAACATATATTCCGTACAGGCGTCAGGCTGTTGGGTGCTGTATACAGCAAGGAGTCTGATGCTTTCCAAAAAAGGCTGCTTTTCAAGCTTCCGATACAAGGCAAGGAGTATTTCTACGCAGGTGGTGCTGCAGGGTACCCGGAAGAAATAGCCCAGCTTGGAAGTGCCATGCTACGTAAACTGATGAAAGAATTAGGCCCATGAAACTGCGAATTGTATCGATCAATCCCTATGGATTGCACTTGCATCCAGGGCAGAAAGTTATCAAAGCAGCAGACTACACCGTTGTTGAAAAATCGGCATCGCTCATCGCGAGTGCCAAACAGCAGGCTCGAGCAATCAGGGACAAATCCACCCAGGCATTTGAAGAAGAAAAGCGACGTGGGTATGAAGATGGCCTGGCCCAAAGTCGCATGGAGCAGTCTGAGCACATGCTGAGAATGGTCGATCAGTCCATAAATTACCTCAAGGAAGTAGAAGATTCCCTGGCAAATATTCTTATGATGGCTGTGAAGAAAATAATTGATAACTATAACGACAGAGACATGGTTGTTGGTTTGATAAAGAGCGGGCTCAACCATGTGCGTAATGAGCGGCAGGTGACAGTCAGAGTGCCGCCTTCTCAATTCACTCACGTCAAGGATAAAATTGCAGATATTCTTGTCGATTACAAAGGAATAGGGGTTCTCACTCCCGTATCGGATCCTCGGCTGAAATCGGGAAGCTGTATACTGGAAAGTAAGCTTGGTGTTGTCGATGCCAGCGTCGATGTCCAGTTGAAAGCCTTGCAGAAGAGATTTGCCCGGCTGACAGCGCAACCCATGGACGCCTCGGATACGAAGGATGCCAGCCAGGCTTGCGGCAACTCTGTTTGACGAGAGAGCCCCGTTTCGGTTTCAGGAATGGGGCTTGCTGTCTTTCGGAGAAGCTGCGGGAGGGCACCGTCTGGCTTATGGAGTCCTGCAAAATATTCCTGCCAGACCCCGGTTTTGGCAGCAGTTTTATGTGCTCGCGTTTTATCAGGAGTAGCGCTGTGACTGATCGCGACACAGGGCGCATCCATTATCATGCAGTGCTTATTTTTTCAGGAAACCTTCAATGACGCCCCTCCACTGAGAATTGTCACTTGTGACTCATTGGCCTTGCGAATTTTCTGACATTCGTGTCACGCTTGGCTACCAAAACCTGGGCCGCTTCCGGCACAGCAGCGATATGTCAAGCAGTTGTGATCAAGTTCCAGCGACATGCAGAAGTGGATTTTTGAGAGGCTGAGAGATACCTGTCTGAATTATGAGTGCGTTCCTGACTCTGACCTCTTTGAATATAGAGGTGGCAGGTTTGTTTATGAAGCTGCGGTTGGTTAATTTATTGCTTTTCCCCATCTCCGCCACGTAAAATGACGCAGCTTTTCTTTGCGGTTGATGCCGAATCCTGAGAATACACTGACAAAAGCGGCTGGAAATTAATGCGTCCACTTATTGCCATACAAAAAAACGAACCCATATTAAAGGGTGACCACTATCATGTCCCTGATACAAGAAAAGATGTCGCAGGTGATGTCAAAAGCCTTTGCTTTTTGCGCAGATCTATTAAAAAAGTGGAGAACGGAACAAAACCAAAAGAGTTTGATCAGCCGCATAAGCTTGGTGTTCATATGCGTGCTGTCTTTGACGCAAGGAGACAGGATGTCGATAACCAAAGAAATAGAAGTCTGCTCAAGGTTATCCAATCTGTAAGCCTGAGGTCTTTAGCCGATACGCAGGAAAAGAACAAGTTGCGTGATCTCAAAGATAGCAAATTTACTATGGTGGGAGATTGGTGTGCTACTGCTGACACAGCAGGAAGTAACAAGCTGTTGAATTCCTCCTTATCCTGCCGCAGTCGAACCCCAAGGTGGAATTTCGTGGGCAGGAGCGTGCCTGTCGGGATGGTGGCGACGAAAAAGGGTTCAAGGGAAGGCGGATCCAGGAGCTTGTCAGCCAGTTCCGGCGCAGACACAGCTGCTCTTGAGAGGAGCGAGCAGAAAGCTGTGCCCTACCGAGGAAATGGAGAGACAAGACCGCCGTCACTTCCTTCCAGCCCCGCTGGTACTACAAAGGTTGGTTTTTGTACGGATGTGCATGTTTCCGGGAGGAAGAGCGAAGAGAGGGCGGTGACAGACAAATCCAGGAGCCTGCCGCCCGAATCCGACACGCAACCTGGGGTAGCTGATGCGCAGGAGATACAAGAGACAGCTGGATTCCACAAAGGGAATGAAGGGGAAGGAAGCCGGTCAATCTTTTCGGCCCCTGCTGACACTGGTGAGACTGGTGAGACTGGTGAGACTGGCGAGACTGATGATGTACAGGCTTCCGTGATGCTGGAGGAAAAGGTCTCGGGGACGGAAATCCCCGGCAACTTGCCGCCCGGATCCGACACGCAACCTGGGATAACTGGTGGACCTGAGGAACAGGAGGCAGATGACTTTCACGAGAGAGGTGAGGAGATAAAGGCCCTGCCAACCTCTCCTGGCCCTGTCATCACCAAGGCTGTGTCAGGTTGTTCTTTCCAGAAAAAACCCCCCATGGCTGATCTGCCTGAGTCGGGGGAGGCAGACGTTCATCCTGGGAAGCCGGAGATGAAAGATGCTCATCCGCAGACAGTTTCCTCCCAGGTAGTTAATCGACGCCCACTCCCAGAAGCGAACCGCCGCAGAAAATTCCATCTGTCCACCGTCGACCCCAAAAGCCTGCCGGCGGGTGTGTACAATTCTCATCCGCAGGGAGAAAGAGGGGCGAGTCACGAAGCACACTGTCCGTCCTGTAAGGCAAAGTCGATGGCAAAAGTTCCTGACGAGATAGAAGTGCCAAGAATACACGCTGAAACCTTTGCCTCGTCTCAGAAAAGAACAGCGCCATCAACGAAGCCTGGTTCCAGCAGTGCGTCACAGCGCAAGGATGAATCATCCAGAAGGGCATCTGTGGACAGCGGCGTATCAAGTATTAGCACGCGTTCTTCTGCTGCTATGAGCTGGAGCAAAAAAGGGCAATTTGCAACCCCAGCTTCCAGCACTGCATCGCTGATATCGTGGAAAAGCGGCGAAAGTGGCAGTTCGCAAAGGACAGGGGGAAGGTCTGAACCTACGCTCAGCTGGGGGCAGAAAGTAAAGAAAAAAGTGGATAAGTCAACCAACAGCAAGGACAAGCCGCACTGGAGACCATGACCAGTGACATGAAGGAGTTGGCACTGGTGTGAGTAGTGGCATACGGATACACCGGCAAGTCTGGGGGGATCAACCGCCTTGAAGGCATGATAGAAAAGCGGTTCATGACAACAGGGTGCCATCGGGTTGTCATGGATCGCTTTTCAGAAGAAAGGCTGTGTTGTTTCTGGAAGTCAGATTCTTTGGGCGTTGGACGCGGCGCGTCCCGCGCTGGATAACATCAGTTGCGCTCTTCCAGATGACTCCAGCGCTCGATTTTCTGCTCGAGTTCCTGATTGACTGCTGTCAGCTTGGCCAGAGCAGATTGCACAGCGGTGCTGTCTCTCTTGTAGAAGTCGGGCGCAGCGGCCTCCTGCTGTAGACGAGACAGCTCTTGTTCCAGCCTGTCTATTTCCTCCGGCAACGCGGCCAGCTCCTTGCGCTGGGCGTAGGTCAGGCCTGAAGTGCTCTTTGCTGTGCGGCTGTGTGCGCGGCGCTGAGGTGTTGTTTGTGATGGCGGTGCTGTTTGCTCAGCAAAAGAGGCCTGATTATCAGAGGATGTGAGTTTCGTGAGATCGCCCCCCTGGCGCAGCCAGTCCTTGAAGCCACCGATATATTCACGAACCTGACCATTCCCCTCAAAGACAAGGACGCTACCGACGACATTGTCCAGAAAATCCCTGTCGTGACTGACCAGCAGCACTGTTCCTGGAAAGGTCACCAGAGTGCTTTCCAGTAGCTCCAGGGTTTCTGCATCCAGGTCGTTGGTTGGTTCATCGAGCACCAGCAGATTGGCTGGCTTGCTGAACAGCTGGGCCAGAAGCAGGCGATTACGTTCACCACCAGACAACACTTTGACTGGTACTCTGGCTCGTTCGGGAGGGAACAGAAAGTCTTCAAGATAACTGATGACGTGTCGATCCCGCCCTCCTGTACATATGCGTTCCCGCCCTTGGGCCACGACATCCATCACCCGGGCTTCGGTATCAAGGCTGGCCCGGAGCTGGTCAAAAAAAACAGTCTGAAGGCCGGTTCCCCTGATCACCTGACCGCTTTGGGGGCTGATGCGGCCAAGGAGAATATCCAGCAGGGTGGATTTGCCTGCACCGTTGGCACCAATGAGGCCCACCTTGTCGCCTCGCATAAGGGTAAAGTCCAGGCCGTCGATCAATATGTTGTTGTCGTGCCCATGCCGGATGCCGATGGTCTCCAGAACCCGCTTGCCAGCCTTGATGTCGCTGACCGCCAGCTGCATGCGAGTCTGCCCCTGATGTTCGCGCCGAGCCTGGCGTGTGGCACGCAAAGCCTGAAGCGCTCTGACTCTGCCCTCGTTACGTGTGCGTCGAGCCTTGATTCCCTTGCGGATCCATGCTTCCTCTTGCGCCAGTTTCTTGTCAAAACGGGCATGCTGCTCCTGCTCGGCTTCCAGTGCCTGATGGCTGCGTCGTATGAAAGTGTCATAGTCACAGGCCCAGTTGTTCAATTGCCCGCGATCCAGATGGAGGATCCGGGTTGACAGTGCTCGCGCAAAAGCGCGGTCGTGAGTTATAAACAACAGCGCTCCCCGAAAGGCTTTCAGTTCTTTTTCCAGCCATTCTATGGCGATCAGATCCAGGTGGTTGGTGGGCTCATCGAGCAGCAGAAGGTCGGGCTCTGATACCAGGGCGCGCGCCAGCTCGGCACGGCGGCGCCAACCGCCCGAGAGTGTATCGACCCGGGCATTGGCCTCCAGCCCCAGGCGTGCAATGAGTTTTTCTATCCGGTTGTGCAGGACCCATCCATTGCGGGACTCCAGTTCCTGCTGCACCCTCTCCAGGCGCTGCATGTCGGCAGGCGCGCAGGTGCTCCCGGACAGTTGGTTAGCAAGGCTGTACCACTCGGATACAAGCTTCCCTGTTCCTGCCATACCGCTGGCGACCAGATCATAGACCCGTAATCCAGCGGGTGACGGCAGGTTCTGATCCAGCATGGCAAGGGTGGTATCAGCGCCCTTGCGCACTATGCCAGCGTCCGGAGCCATCTGACCGGCAGCCAGGCGCAGCAGTGTAGACTTGCCGGTACCGTTGCGCCCGAGAAGGCAGAGTCTTTCTCCAGCATCCACCTGAAACGAGGTGTTTTCCAATAAAGGCTGGTCACCGTAAGCCATGGTGACATCATCAAATCGCAACAGAAACATAGACAAAACCGGAAGCACAACCATTGTTTGAAAGCAGAGGACCCAAGGATCCATGACACAACAGAGCCCTGCAACAGCAACTTGAAAAGATTGCGTCTTTTCGGCCTGCCCGTTTGCCAGTCGCAGGTCTGCAGCACGCCTGGGTGGCAACACTGTTGCGTGCAGCTGCGTTGGACACTGGTTGCAAACCGGGTATGATGCCGCCTTTGTCCGGGCCTGTGTCAAGGCCATTGGACTGTCTTTTCTGAATTCGGAATACATTGTTCATGTCTGTTATCCTGCGTACCAGTTTTGGTCCTGTCACACTCGAGCTTGACGCCGAAAAAGCCCCTGCCACTGTTGCCAACTTTCTTCATTATGTCCGTAGTGGTCACTATGACGACACACTCTTTCACCGGGTGATTGATAATTTCATGATCCAGGGTGGAGGAATGGATGCCAGCATGCAGGAGAAAAACGCACACCCCAAAAAGGATCCTGTTATCAATGAGGCTGACAACGGTCTGAAAAATGACAGGGGTAGTGTTGCCATGGCACGCACATCAGATCCCCACTCTGCCACCGCCCAGTTCTTTATCAATGTGGCCGATAATGATTTTCTCAATCACACGGCCAAAACGCTGCAGGGTTGGGGCTATGCCGTATTTGGAAGGGTTGTTGAAGGAATGGATGTTGTTGACAAGATTCGGCGTGTCCAAACGGGCTCTCGCGGGATGCACGCTGATGTGCCGGTTGAGAATGTTCTTATAGAATCGGCTGTTGTTCAGGAATAATCCTTGAGAAACCTGTTTATATCTGATCTACACCTGATGCCAGAGCGTCCCGATCTGGCGCAGGGTTTTTTTGATTTTGTGCGTACGCAGGCAGTTGGTGCAGCTGCGCTTTATATCCTGGGTGATTTCTTTGACAACTGGATTGGGGATGATCTGATGGATCCCTTCCAGGAACGGGTGGCAGAGGCGCTTGCCGCCCTGGCTGCGGCAGGCACGCAGATATTTGTCATGCATGGCAACCGGGATTTTCTACTGGGCGAAACCTTCTGCCGCCAGGCGGGCTGCAAGTTGCTGCCTGATCCGTCCTTGATCGAACTGGCAGGCCAGCGACTGTTGTTGCTGCATGGCGACAGCCTTTGCACTGGGGACAGGATGTACATGCGTTACCGGCGTCTGGTGCGTAGCCCTGTGCTCAAGAGTCTTTTTCTGCGGCTGCCGACTTCCTGGCGCCGGGGCATTGCGCGGCAGTTGCGAACGAAAAGCCGCGGTAATCGTGCGCGGTCCATGGGTGTGTACACCGATGTGTCCCCTGATGCCATAACGGCTGCATTGGCGGCGTATGAGGCTGACAGTATGATCCATGGCCATACTCACAAGCCTGCTGTTCACAATCTGGCGGGTGGTGGTCGAAGGTGGGTGCTGGGTGACTGGGGACACCAGGGCTGGTGTCTTTATCACGATGAGGAAGGCTTTCGTCTGGAGCACTTTCCCATCCAGTCTTGCTCAACTTGAGGCATTTGTATGAGACCTGCAAACCTGAGCGACGGGCTGGTGCCACAGTTCCCGTAGCCGAAAAGAAGGTGATGCGCAGGGTGTTGTGGGTGCTCAAGTAAAACAGAACAGGCGTTCAAGTTCGCCAGAATACGCATGGAGAACAGATGACCTCGCATCCTGCTCCTCCACGGGGGGGCTTGCTGCCAGAGTCCATGATGAACGACTATCTTGCCGAAGCTGAGTTCGTTGAAAGGGCATTGTTCCGCCAGCAAACGGGCCAATACTGATGTTGTCTGGCGCATGGATCCTGTGCCCCTTATGGCAGCATGTAAAAACTTGGCGGGCGCAGCTGTGTAAGTTATCTGTATCCAGCCATCACTTCTCGACAAGCTCGTGCCAGCCGTTGTGTAAAACCGTGTAAACAAAAAACTGGCGCGGGCCCCCGAAGGCTCGATCAGGAGCTTCACGGAAGCCCCACGTCATCTCCCGATCCGCATTTTACCGGGCAACAGATTGCCGGGCACAGCTGAGGAACTCTTGCTGCTTGTTGGTATCCAACATCTTCGAATCAGAGAAAAGCCCTTCCTGACTTGGCCGTTGATGCGAGGAAAAGCGAGCATGACCCCCAGCCTCCCCCCCATAGTGCGCCGTCCCCCTTTGATGGCCCCAAAGCCAGCTTGTCCTCTGAGTGTTGTAGCCGAGGTGTTGTTCACGAAGAACCCTGAATTTCTGTACATGCTGTCGCTCAGGGATGTGGTCCGCCTGTGTCAGACCAATCGTGAGCTGTATGAGCGGACGGTCCGAAGTGAGATCAGGGAAAAGCTGTTCTGCCTGCGCTTTCCCGGGACTGTTCCAGTACCCGCCTTGAGTCGGAACAACTATGAGGATTACCTCGAAAGCTGGCTGGACGGATTTTCTGCCAACAGGGAAAACCGTCCCGAGCGGAGCCCGGGCTTCAGTCACAACGTCCTTTTCTTTTCCATTGTCAGCACGTTGCAGAGAACCCCTGCGCTGACTCTCGCACACCGAGTCTCCCTGCGGGTTCCTGGAAAGTGCGTGAAGGACGTCAGCTTTACGCCGGATGGCAATGCGTTGGTGATCAGAACATCCTGCAATGCTTACGAGGATAAAACAGCATTGCTGTCGCTGGATGCTCATGGAAGCTGGAGTTGCGACAAGCCGCTGGTTAAACGACATGAGGGGCCTGATCGAATCAGCTGGTCTGCTGACAGCCAGCATCTTGCCGTTATCAGCAATGAAATGCTGATCACTATCATGACCAAAGTCGGCAGTGCCTGCTGGCTCCCTACCGCACGCATTTTTTGTACAGGAGAGCAGCCCTATCACGATGATGAGGCCCGGGAGCACCACGAGGAGCGCTACCACCAGCTGGACGCACGCTATCTCGCGTTCTCGCGACTTCCGGAACCTCTGGGAAGAGTGAGGCGTGTCTTGTTCAGCCCAGACCGCAAAAACCTTGCCATCACGGATACCGCGCATAATTTGCAGGTGTGGAGCAAGCAGGGCCTCTATGAGTGGCGGCGCGCTCTGGCTGTGCCCGCAGGTCCTCACGACAATAAAATTGGGTTCAGTCCGAACGGATGCTGGCTTGCTGTCCACTCGGGAGCAAGAACGGCGAGGCTGTACAAGCAGTACGCGACAGGCTCATGGATGGAGCATACAAGGATCGAATATGAGCGGTTTATCTTCCAGGTTCTTTTCAGTCCTGACTCACGCGAGCTGTTGCTGGCGCTTTCAGATGGTACGGCGGCCCTGTGGGGGCTGGGCGAGGCAGGGTGCTGTGAAACTGAACGACTCTGTCATGGCCGGGGAATTATCGCAGGACAGTTCAGCCCTGACGGTCAAACTTTGGCTGCCCGCTGTCTGGGGCGCCAGGTGGCTCTCTGGACCCGGACTGCAACAAGTCGCTGGCAAGGCCCGGTAGTCCTGGATAATAAATGTACAGCAGATACCTTCTGCTTCACGCCGGACGGCCAACGCCTTTTTCTGGCAGACCGCTCCCCTGGTGTGGCAGGTTACCTGACGTCCTGGCTCATGAGGTCTCATGGCGTGTGGGAGCTGGAGTGCCATCTGACGTTTGAGGCGTCAACAGGCATTGACTGCTTTCAGCCGAATCCTGACGGCTATCACCTGTGGGCTGTACACCGCACGGCGCGGGGTGACCGGGCGCTGGTGCTCTGGGGGCACGACTGTGCAACCGCCCAATGGCGTATCAAGGCGGGTCGGCAGTTTTCAGCGGACGACAGCCCTCAGGCGTTGTCTGTCAGTCCTGACTCTTGCCACCTGGCGCTCAACATGGGGGACGGCGTTCTTGTTTTTCAGCTGCGAGAAGCCGGGCAGTCAAGTGCACTGCTGCCAGAGGACCGGGCAGAGAGAACAGCCAGGGATTCAGTCCGCATCCAGTAGCAGGTGGGTCATGCTGTCGAGCTGCGCTTTACGGGCTTTCCACTCTGGCAAAACCCGGGACAGCAGCCGGTAAAAGCGCGGGCTGTGGTTGTGCTCGGCGATGTGACAGAGCTCATGCAGGATCACATAATCGACACACTCAGATGGAGCCTTGAGCAGGTGCAGGTTGAGCGTCACATCGCCCGATATCGAGCAGCTGCCCCAGCGGCGACGCATAGCCCGGACGCGCAGTGAAGGCCTGGATTCAACCCATGGGGTGTCCGTCAACAACAGTTCAAGGCGTCCAGAAAAAATGGCCTGCGCCTGCGCCCTGTACCACTCCACCAGCAGCTTTCTGATTCTGTCCTTGCTCTTGCAGCGTGCCTGAACTTCCAGGCAGTCATGCAGTAACCGGACGCGCTGTCGCTTGTCCGGCGCCACCAACACTCTGAGAATCACAGGCTTGCCCAGCCAGTAGTGATGTTCTCCGCTGACATAGTCCCGGGAAACGGGCTGAGGCCGGCTCTGCAACAGGCGCAGCTTGCTGCGTATCCAGTTTTCATGTTGCCTGACGTAGTGTTGTACGGCACTGTCACTTACGCAGGATGGTGCTGTTACCACCACCTGGCTGTTTGAAAAGACGCGAATGCAAATGCGCCTTTGCCGGCCGGTAGCGGGGCGGCGCTCAAAGCGAATCAGCCGCTCGTCCAGGCAAGGCTCCACTTCCCGGGCTCCCTCACACGTCTCCCGATCTGCAGAAAGGCTGTTTCTGTCGCGATCCTCTGTGAACAATTTCAAGAAACAGCCTCCTGTGTATTGCCGCTGCAAACTGTTACAGCTGCCAGCATTGCATCTTGTTTCAAACGAACGATCATCATCTTGCGGCGTTGTGTTCCTGCTTGCAATCTGCGGCCGCCCTCCTCTGCCGATGCTGTGCCCGGAAGAGGTCCTGGCACCTGAGCAGTACGCAGAGCCAGCATGCGGTCCCGGAGCAGGCGGCTGACGGCAAAAGAGTCGGATTCGGCCCACTGTTGCCATGGCTGCCCGATGAAGGACACCTCAAGTCGAACTTTCTTGCGCTACAAGCACTAGTGCTGGAGGGTCAATGCAGCTTGACCCGGGGGGCGGTTGTGCGCTCCAGAAAGTCCCGGGCTATCAACAAGGCTGTTCTGCCATAGCCATGAAGTTCGGCCTGATGCCGACGGTAGAGCAAAACATAGAACAGGCGCGCCAGCCGACCTTCCAGCATCACTGTTCCTGTCAGGTTCCCCATGAGATTTCCGACAGCCGAACCGCTGCTGAGTGAAATCAGGGAGCCATAGTCCCGGTAGCGGAAAGGTTTGAGCGGCTTGCCCTGAAGCCGGGCTGACAGGCTACAGGCCAGGTGCCGGGCTTGCTGATGAGCACTCTGGGCTCTGGGTGGCACAACAAACTGTTGCGCGTCAGCATCGGTCAGAGTACAAGAAGCACAGTCGCCAAGGGCAAAGATATCTGGATCCTGGCTTGTTCTGAGTTCAGGAGACACCACCAGCTGATTGAAAGCGTTGGTTTCCAGCCCATCCAGGTTGGCGAGCAGATCCGGAGCCTTGACGCCGGCGGCCCAGATACACATATCTGCCCTGATGCTCTGACCATCCCGGGTCTCAACAGTTTCAGCCGTGACACGACTGACCAGCGTGTTGGTGAGCGTGCGCACACCCAACCGGTCCAGATGTGTTTGTACGCCGGCACTTATGCGCTCCGGCAGGGCTGGCAGCACACGGGCCCCGCCTTCAATCAGCGTCAGATGCAGGTTGCCAACGCCTTGTGCCGGGCCGTATTCGGCCATCATTTCGACGGAATGGTGCAATGCTGCTGCCAACTCCACCCCTGTGGCCCCGGCGCCTATGATAGCGACGTGCAGGCTGGGTTGGGTACCGGCAGCCAAAGCGGAGTGGAAAGCACGATTGACAAAAGTACGGTGAATGCGTTCCGCTTGCTGACGGCTGTCCAGGAAAAGACAGTGCTCCTGAACGCCGGCTATGCCAAAGTCATTACTCTGGCTGCCAACAGACAGCACCAGGGTGTCGTATTCCAGGGTAAGGCCCGGTCGCAGGATGGCGCCGTTTTCATCATGAACGGGAGCCAGGTGAATCTCTTTTTTCTTGCGATCCAGCCCCGAGAGTGCGCCAGGATAAAACCGGAACCCATTCCAGCGGGCCTGGGCCATATAGCTGAGTTCATCATGGCTCGAGTCAAGAGAGCCTGCTGCCACTTCGTGCAACAGGGGTTTCCATACGTGAGTTGTGCAGGCATCAACAAGAACGACACTTGCTTTCTTTTTTCTGCCCAGTGCCCGGCCCAGCCTTGTGACCAGCTCCAACCCCCCGGCACCGCCACCGACAACAAGCAGCCTGTGCAGTTTTTGATGGTTTTCCATGAATTCTCGTTACTCCGGACACTCTCAGACGCGTGTTTTCCACCACTCCCGAACAGAAAGACAAAGACACAGGAGAACGCCAGGTTGGGAAGGTTTTGATCCGCACAGGTGCCACATTGTTGACGTACAGGAACGGGTGCAGAACCACGCCTATTCTTTTCAGGACAGGCAGTATGACAAAAGCCAGGTAACATACAAGTCCGGGAGAGACGCATTGCAGAACAGGGACTCAAACATGAACTGGAAAAATGCCGGTGAAAACAGCTTGTACGGGTGGTTCAGAACCTTGGTTGTTGAACTGGTGCTGGCGACTGTCGGCCTGCGCCAATGTGGGTCGATTCGGTTTCTGCGGACTGAAGTTCATCGCAAATTGCTGTACCTGCTGTGCAACCCCTGGGTTATCAGTCGGCGATTTCTCAATAGTCGGGGTGAGGAAAATGCACAAGGTTATGGAGAAACCCCCTTGACCACTCTGGCTTCTGTAGCACGGCGCCTGCACCTGTCTCCTGGCGATCGTTTTGTTGAGCTGGGATGTGGTACGGGGCGCAACTGCCTGTGGTTGGCGGATCGCTATGGCTGTCAGATTCTGGGGGTAGAACAAATTCAGGTGTACGTGGACTTTGCGAACAAGCTGGCCAGGCGGCACATGCCTGACTGCAAGGTTTCTTTTGTCTGCACGGATATGTTTGAGCTGCAAATGTCTGAATGGGACTGCGTTTACGTGGACTGCACGGCCATGAGCAAGTCTTGTATACGACGCCTGGCTCTTTTGTGCGCAGGACTTCCCAATGGAGCCCGGCTCGTTACCGTCAATGCCGCTTTGGCTGACCTGATGCCAGAGCGCTTTCAGGTAGAGAGCGTATTCCCTGGTCTTTTTGCCTGGGGCTGGTCTGAAGTTCGCATCCATCGAGTAGGGCCTCCGCTTTGACATGTATCCCGACCTGAAAGCTGGGGGAGGGAAGCACAGTTTTCCGGATCACAAGGCCGGTTTTTCTGCGAGAAGCGCCGGCCCGGGGCGGGAGTCACAAATGCAGCTGCAACGAAAACAACAGGATCCTTGCAGGGAGCAATGCAGGATATTGGGTGAAGACTGACGGGCACAATGTTCAGCGCAGCTCAACCACAAAAGACTTGAGTACACAAAGGTCGGATCTTGTTGTGTGCATACAGACAGTCTCTGTGAGCACTGGGACAAAAGGATCCGGTCGGCGTTTTTCCGACCTTCCTTGAGTCTCTTGAGGAGAGACCGGCGGCCGCCAGGCATGGGCACATGGCAGCAGGTTCCGATGACTTTTGTTGCCGCCAAAATGGGATGAGTCACTTGTTTTTGGGTATGGAACATGCACAGTCGCCAAAACTCGGGCTGTGCTGTCTTCGCGTATATGCGTGAGAAAACATTGACGAGTCAGGTTGGCAGCAGTACTATAGCGCAGCCTTTTGTAGGCGGGTCTGTTAATTTGGGTCGGACTTACAAAAGCCAGTCGGGGTATAGCGCAGTCTGGTAGCGCGCCTGCTTTGGGAGCAGGATGTCGGGAGTTCGAATCTCTCTACCCCGACCAATTCCCTCACATCAGTCTTGCAGATTCTGGTGTAGCGGCGGACTTGCAAGCGCCCGTAGCTCAGCTGGATAGAGCAATGGCCTTCTAAGCCATGGGTCGCAGGTTCGAATCCTGCCGGGCGCGCCATATCACATTTTTTGTCATTCTCCCTAACATTTCTTGCTTGCGTCTGTTGTCGTCTGTTGTCGTTGATTTCATCAACAAACCCCCGTCACTGGGGGAAAAACAGCAAAACCCCACCTCCCCCTTTGTCTCCCATTTGTTATGACTTCTGTATGCTACTGTCAGTTAACGTTTGTTATTAATGACGTTGTTTGGCGGTAGAATGGCGGTATATTCTGACTGCATAGAGCCGCTTACCGCCAAAGCGTTCCTGGCAGCCTTGCGCAAGGCCTGCCCGATCAAGATAACCAGGCTGCTGATCTACAATGGCAAAGGGTTCACTGATCGCCTGTTTGGCTCGCGAGAGAAATCTGCCAGTGGAGC
>MKWU01000169.1_pt1 | contig 119717 bp, 94 predicted proteins | sample 809101 | NCBI WGS metagenome assembly MKWU01 (sample SAMN05860141, study PRJNA318959) | sponge metagenome | host: Aplysina aerophoba | place: Slovenia: Piran, Adriatic Sea, Gulf of Piran | collected 2013-05-07
CGCATGTGCTGCGTCATTCCGCAGCCATGGCGATCCTGCATGCCACAGGCGACATCCGGAAGGTCTCCCTGTGGCTTGGTCATGCAGACCTCAGGACCACCGAGATGTACGTCCGTGCGAGCCCGGCCGAGAAGCTGGACATCCTGGAGAGCAACACGCCGCCGTCCATCAGGCCCGGAACCTTCCTCGGTGTCAGGGACAGCTTGATGGAACTCCTCGGTGGCAAGTGATCTACCGATGTAATGCCGAGTCGAAGGGCGGAAAAACTCCCGTGTGGTGCCGATTCCCGCTCGTCACTCGGCATTACAACCCGCTCGGCATTAACGCAGGCACGGGCAAGACGACGATGCTGAAGCAGGTGGTCGAGCTTGCGGGAGCGGAGAGGATTGTCGCCCTGGCCCCCTCGAGCAGCGCGGCCCGCACGCTTCAGCGCGAGACCGGGCTCGGCACGAAGACGCTGCAGTGGTTCCTCACCCGCTACCGGGATGTCGGCGACGGCTGCGCCGATGACGAGACCTTAGGCCGCGCCCGCGAGGCCCTGGAAGGCACCCTTCTCGTTGTTGACGAAGCGTCGCTGGTCAGCATGGAGCAGATGCACAACCTCGCTCAAATCGCCGAAGCGACGGGCATCGCCCGCGTCGCCCTGGTAGGCGACAAGGCCCAGCTTCGCGCGGTCGAGGCCGGGCAGCCATTCAGGGTGCTGCAGAAGGCGGGCATGGAAACCGCGGTGATGGACGAGGTGATGCGGCAACGCGACGAAAGCCTCAAGGCCGCGGTGCTCCACATGATCGACCAGAAGCCGGAACTCGCCATCGAAGAACTCGGGCCCGGCGTCCTGGAGATGGATGCGGATGAACTCGGCTCCCATGCGGCGGCCCTGTGGCTCGATCTCGACAACGAAGCCCGCGAGGCGACGAAGGTGCTGGCCCCCACCCATGTTCGCCGCAGGGAGATCACGGGCGCCATCCGCGAAGGCCTCAAGGCCGAGGGGAGCCTCCACGGGCGGACCCTCGAGATCGAGCGCTACGTCAATCTCCACCTCACCCGGGCCCAGAAAGGAGACCTTGGCAACTGGCGCGAAGGCGACGTCGCGGTGTTCCACGCGGATGTCTATGGCGTACAGGCGAAGTCGGGCGACATCTTCGGCGTCATCGGGGCGCAAGGTGAGAAGGTTCTTCTCAAGCACCCCGACGGCAAGACCCGCCGGGTCGATCCATCGAAGTACCTGCGCTACCGGGTCGATCTCTTCGAGACTGAAGCAATCGAACTCCAGGCCGGGGAGAGGATCCGCTGGACCCGCAACGACAAGGCACGCTCGCTTCTCAATGGCGGGGAGGCGAAGGTGCTGTGGATCGGGTCGAAGAGCTTGAGGCTCCAGACGGCCGACGGCCGCACGCTGACTCTCAAACACGACGATCCCCAGCTTCACTTCATCGACCATGCCTGGACCTCGACGGTCCATGCGGCCCAGGGGATCACCTGCGATCAGGTGATCGCGGTCCTCGATGCGAACCAGGGCGCCATCGCCGGCCAGGCGGCGTTCTATGTCGAACTGACGCGGGCCCGTGACAACGCGGTGCTGCTGACCGATGACCGCGACGGTCTCGTGGAGGCCCTTGAGACGGCCGCTGGCGACGAGCTCTCGGCCCTCGAGGCGATCGGCCATCAGTTCCAGGAGGACACACACGTCGCCGTGGCGGAGAAGGAGGCGATTCCGCCCGCGGGCTTGAGCGCGGCGAAGGCCTGGAAAGAGGAGGCCCGCGCCAACCTGTCACGTCACATCGATGCCTGTCTCGCCGAACGCGAGGATCTGCTGAAGCGCGCCCGCCACCCGCGCATCGACGAGAACTCGGCCCTTACCGGCGTGGAAGGCCACGCGCAATGGCGCACACGGTCGCTGGCGACGGTCGAGGCGTGGCGCGACGAGATGGGCGACGAACCGGGCGATGGCAAGGCCGATCTCCTCGGGAAGCTCGTGGCCTTCGACGATCGCCTGGCCGCATTCAACCGGGACCTGCGGCGCCATGCCCAGGCCGCCAAGGCCGAGGAGAAGGACCTTGTCTTCTATCCCGGGATCGACGAGCTGCTGGCCCGCGGCCGGACCCTTGTCGATACCGCGCCGCGCCCGGAAGAGGTCCCCTGGGATCACCTCAACTTCCTGGAGATGGCCACCGCGGCAATCGAGGACCACGACCAGGCGGTGGCTGAGGCCGAGGCCCTGGCCCTGTTCGACCGGGTCGAAGCCGGTCTTGACGCCGTGAGGGACGAACGGCGGACGCTGAGGGACCTGGCGCAGGGCCAGCCTCTTCACACAACCGAGGGCTACGCGGCGTGGCGGGAACGGGCCGTCGCCGCCATCGACGCGTGGCAGCGGGCGGAAGTCCGGGAAGGTGAAAGGGAACGCACCTGGTTCGTCGTCACGGTCCGTCTCGAAGAGGCTCTGAAGTTTGACGACGAGGTGGCGGTACTGCTCGCCGACTGGGCCGCCTTCGAGAACGTGGCTGGCGAGCGTGGCACGGAGGCGTTCGATCTCGCCGCCAACGATCCCCTGCTGACAAGGGTCCGGCGCCTCGTCGAGGCCACTCCCGAAGGCGAGACTCCGCCTCAGGCCCTGACCGGATTCCTCGCCCGCCACCAAGCCCGGATCGAGGAACGGGAGGAGGCCGCGGCCCGCATCGGCGCGGCCCTCGACGATTATGCGTCGCGCCATGCGAAGGTCTATCACCTGCCCGAGTCGCAGGGCTTGGGCATCATGACCTGGTGCGACAAGACGAGGGAGGCCATCGACACCTGGCGGGCCATGACGGAGACGGGCGAGAGGGATCCGGCGCTGTCAACCGAGGCAATGGTCCTCGAGGACCTCATCGCCTTCGAAAAGCGCGCCTTCGGCATTGCCGTCAGGTTGTCGAAGGCCAGGGGCGACGACGGGAAGGCCAACCCGTTTCTCGGGGCCGAAGGCGAGGCCCTGGCCGCGGACCTGCGCTCGCTGCAGACGGGCCTCCCCCACCGCGGGGTGCTGCTGTCGTCGCTCCAGGAGGCATCCAGGGAACTCGATCGCCACGAGGTGCTGATTGCCGAACGGGACAAGGCCGCAGCCCGTATCGGCGCGGCCCTTGACGATTATCGGTCGCGCCACGCGACGCTCCATGACGCGCCCTCCACGCAGGCCAGGAGCATCGGGACCTGGTGCGACGAGACGCGGGACGCCATCGACACATGGCTGGCCAGGACGACGGCGGACGAGAGGGACCTGGCGCTGTCGGACATGGCAGCGGTCCTCAAGGACATCATCGCCTTCGAAGGGTGCGCACGCGACCTTCGCATGAGGTGGAACGATGTTCGCTTCACCGGCACCGCCGGCGGTGGGACGGACCCGTTCCTGACGCCCGGTGGCGAGGCCCTGGCCGCTGACTTGCGCACCCTCAAGGCCAATATCCCCCGCTTTTGCGTACTGCTGTCGTCGCTTCAGGCGGCATCCGAAGAACTCGACCGCCACGAGACGCGGATCGCCGAACGGGAGAAAGCCGCCGCCGCGATCAGAGGAGCCCTTGATGACTATCGCGCCTGCCACGCACCGATGCTGAGCGCGGACGAGCAGATCTCCGGCATCAGGGGCTGGTGTGCCGAGACGGAAAGCGCCATCGGCGCCTGGCGGGCCATGACGGAGACGGGCGCGAGGGACCCGGCGCTGTCGGAAACGGCAGCGGTCCTCGAGGACATCATCGCCTTCGAAGGACGTGCACGAGACCTTCACATGAGATGGAACGATGCCGGCATCGCCGACACTGCCGGCGTTGAGATGGACCCCTTCCACAACACCGGTGGCGAGGCCCTGGCTGCGGCCTTGCGCTCGCTGCAGGCCGGCCTTCCCCGCCACGCGGTACTGCTGTCGTCGCTTCAGGCGGCATCCGGGGAGCTCGATCGCCACGAGGCGCGGATCGCGGAAAGGGAGAAAGCGTCGGCGCGACTTGCAAAGGCCTTTGATGACTATCGCGCCTGCCACGAGCCGATGGAGGAGACGGCGGCGGAGGTGACCAGGATCAGGGTCTGGTGCCACGAGACGCAAAGGGCCATCGGCGCCTGGCGCGCGGTGACGGAAACGGATCCGGCGCTCTCGGAGACGGCCGCAACCCTTGAGGACCTCATCGCCTTCGAGGAACGCGCCCGCGATCTTTTCTATAGATGGCGGATCGCCCGCATCGGCGGCTGCACGGCGTCCCCCTTCCTGTACCGGGACGACATGACCCTGGCCGCGGACCTGCACGGGCTGGCGGACGGTCTCCCGCGCCATGCGATCATGCTGCACGATCTCCGTCCGGCGCTTGAAGGACTGGCCGAACACGAGAGGTCCGTCGCTGAAGCAAGGGAGCTGGTCGAACGCGCCGCCGGGGTCGACGATGCGCGGCGCGCCCTGCTGGAACGCGAGGGCCGCACGTCGCGGCCGCTCAACCGCCGGTTCAACAAGGCATGGAAGCGCTGGCGCGAGGCGGCGGAGGCGGTGGCGGCGGAGATCGATGCAATGGACGCAGCGCTTATCGCCCGCGTCGACGAGAATGGCGTGGCATCGCGGGTCAGGGCAGAGTATGCGGCCAGCGACCGCCTCGACGGCCTGCCGGGCTGGCTGCTGGCGCGTCTCCACGACAATGCGGTCGCTGCAGGCGCCACCGTGCATCCGGCCATGACGGCGGACTATGCCGGGATCATGCGGGAGATGTATCGCCTTGAGCAGAGCCTCAAGCAGAAGGATCCGCGGCGTCCGGTGCTGCGCGGCGAGATCAATCGCCACAACGAAAACCATGAAACCCGGCGCAGGGTTGCCAGCCTGCTGGCTGAACTGCAGGCTCATCATGCTCAAGCCGCGTCGCTCGACGGGGCGGCAAGGAGAGAATCGCTGCCCTTGCAGCAAAGCTTGGCCTGGGCCCGGTGGTACAGGGAATCCCGGAGCCTTGAGGAGCGGGCCGGCAAGGTGCTGACCGGAGGTGATTACCGCACGGTTCTCCACGACGGCCAGGGCACGCGTCAGGCGTTCGAGGAAGCGCTCGCCCTCTTCGGGAAGACACGGGCCGCCCATGGCGAGCCGGACGACTCGGTGCGTCGTGAACAGAGGCGCAAGGAGATCGAGGAGATGGTACGCGCCCAGTCGCGCCGCCGTGGCCGCGGTCTCTCCATGTGAACGGCCGGAGACTATTCCGGTCTGTCGTCGCGCCCGGTGCGCTCCAGGTAGGCCGTGACCATGCGCGCGCCCTCGCCGGCGCCGAACTGGCGGTCGAGCTGGCGTTCGAGAACGTCCCGGCGTCCCTGATCGAGCATGTCGTCCATCGCCATGCGGACAAGAAATGAGATGCGCCCGTGGAGGGTCTTCCAGAGAGGCGTCGCCGTCTCCGGCGGCACCGGAGGAAGATGCGCGATCAGCCGCCGGGCGGCTTCCGTGATGACCTGCTGCTGTTCCATGGCGAGGTCAACGTCCATGCGGGGCCGGGAGGGATCGATCGCCAGGGCAGCCTCGACGATGTAGGCGGAGACGGATGTGCTGCCGGCGTGCGATGCCCGGGCCTTGACCCTCTCCCAGTCCTCGTCCCTGCAGGAGAGCGAGTACTTGCCCTCTCTCTTCGGACGGCGCCTCACGGGTCCGTCTCCGGCGTCTTCAGGCGGCAGAGGAACTCGAGCGCGTCGATGACGGACATGCCGAGATCCGGCACCGGCGCCATCAGGCGCGTCACCATATCGGCCGTGGTCGGGAGATGTTCGAGGAGGGCCTTCTGTTCCGCCGGCGCCGGCATCAGCTCCGCGCCCACCGGCTCGTCGTGAAGCGCGCAGGCGACCATGAACGCCGAACGGCTCATGCCCGCTTTCTTCGCCCGCCTGGCGATGATCGCCTGCTGTTTCGCCGTACAGTAGTAGTTGTGTTGTCGGGCGCGGTCGCCGGTCATCGGTCAAGCCTCCGTTCCAGTGCAAGACGGGCGTCCACCCTCTCGCTGACGGCCTTCCAGGTGTCCGGGTCATCGGCGAGGCGCAGCCGCTCGATCTCTTCGAGACACGCGAGCGAGCGCTCCATGCGGGCCAGCGTGTCGCCGATGCGGGCGTCCCCGGCACTGCCGCTCGCCACCGCGAGGCGGTGGATGATGAAGGCCGAGACGCGCATGCCGGCGGCTGCGGCGGTCTCCTTGAGGTCCTGCCACTCGGCATCGGTCATCATCACCGTGCGCTGCTTCCTTGTGGTGTCCTTCATGGGCTGCTCCTGTGGTCAGACTGTGGTCACTGCGCCCGAAGCCGCAAGACCCCTCTTGAGGTCAACTTGTGGCCACCGTGACCGATGGTGGCGGATCCCCTTTGTGGCCTTCTTATGGTCCGGAAGGCCTAAGCGCGCACCCTCTGCCTTGTGGTCATTTTATGGTCTGGTGATCATGGCACGGATCGATGCTCTGCGTCAGCCCGCAGGGGTGCGTATGCGGTGACCACATGGGTGACGGGAAACATATCCGTGGATTCAGGATATCGCGAGATTACAGTGTGTCTACCCAGGGTGTAGTGGCACATGCGATGGCAGATGCGTTGGAGACCCGCAGAATGACCCTCTCACAGCGGATCACATATTGATGATAGTGTTTTTCCGGAAATGCAACTCTTGATCGATACAGGAGCCATGTCTTGCGGTCATTGAGACCGCGCAACAAGGCCGTTGACAGGCCTCTTATCTATCGGATAACGTGTGGCATTCGCGAGAGGGGAAGTGGCGCGTTATTCGGTGTTCGTGACTTTGTCGTAGATGACCCCTCTGGTCACACGAGGGTGAGGAAGCGATCGTGTTCCAGCGTCGTGACGTGGCCGTTGAAGGCGTGGAATTCCGACCATGCAAGGGCGCTGTAGACCCGCCACCAGTCGTGCGTGAAGTGTCCGGGAAGAACGTCCGCCTGATCGAAGGACCGAAGCGCATCGACCCAGAACACCGGCAGGGCGGCCGGGTCACCGCTGGCGGGCGGACCCGGATCCAGCCGGTTCGAGAGGCCGTGCTCGAGACCGGCAAGGATCGCGGCCAGGACAAGGTAGGGGTTGGCATCGGCACCGGCGGTACGGTGTTCGATCCGGCGTCCCGAGGCAAGGCCACCGGGAATGCGCAGGGCCACGTCACGGTTGTTGTAGCCCCAGCTCGCCGCCAGCGACACCCAGCCCCCCGGAGCCAGACGCCTGTAGGAGTTGGCTCCGGGCGCCCAGATCGGCATCGCTTCGGCCATCGTGACTGCGAGGCCGGCAACGGCATGGCGCATGATGTCGCTTCCCTCGTCGCTGCCGTCGTCGAAGACATTGCGTCCCTCGTTGTCGAGGAGAGAGATGTGGACGTGCGTGCCGCTGGTGGACAGGTTCCCGAAGGGCCGCGCCATGAATGTCGCGGTCATGCCGTGCGACCTGGCGACGGCCTTGATGGCGCGCTTCATCAGGAAGGCGTGGTCGCAGGCGACCACGGGATCGTCGCCGTGATGAAGATTGATCTCGAACTGTGCCGGAGCGTACTCCATGGTGATGACGTCCGCCGGAATGTTCTGCACGCGGCATGTCGTCACCATGTCGTCGAGAACCGGGCCGTAGGCCTCGACGTCGTCCATCAGGTAGACCTGGGTTTGCGACGGCCGCCGGCTGCTGCCGGGCGGTGGCGCCGGGTGCAGCGTGCCATCACTGTCGCGTTCGACCAGGTAGAACTCCAGTTCGAAGGCGACCCTCGCCCGGTACCCCAGAGTGCCCAGAGACGTGGCCATGCGTTCAACGATATGACGCGGATCGAGCCACCAGGGACGGCCGGCGGCATCACTCATCGACAGCATGACCTGGGCGTGATCGGCGCCCAGCCACGGCACCGGGGCCAGAGTTTCGCTGACAGCATGGCAGGGATAGTCCGGATCGCCGTCGGCGAAACCCATGCCGGTGCTTTCGACATTGTTGCCCTGCATGTCCATCGCGTACGTGGAGCCGGGGAGCACGATTCCCGTCGTCAGGAGCTTCTCCATGGCAGAAGCGGCCAGGCGCTTGCCACGGGGTATTCCCCACATGTCGGGAATCAGGGCATCAATCCACCGTGCGTCCGGACAATCCGGGTGTGAGGTCATGGCCCGGTCCTTGTGCAGCCGACACACTCTCACATGGAACTGTCGACCCACTCGAAGAGCCTGCTCTTCGGCAGCGCGCCCACCTTGACCGCCGCCACTTCTCCGGCCTTGAACATCATGATCGTGGGGATGCCGCGCACACCGTAGCGAGACGGCGTGGACGGATTCTCATCGATGTTGACCTTCACCACCTGGACCCTGTCCTGGTAGCGCCGGGCAAGGTCCTCCAGCGCCGGCGCGATCTGCTTGCACGGACCGCACCATTCGGCCCAGAAATCGACCAGCACGGGTCCGGGCGCCTTGAGGACGTCCTCTTCGAACGAATCATCGGTGACGTGACGAATGGTCATGGGCCTTCCCTTCCGCGACGTGCGTCTGTTCGTGTGTTGTGGTGACGCACCATCCACCAATCTAGAAGCGCAACGGTGCCCGTCAAGCGGACCGGTCAAACACCCTGTTCATGGTTCCTGTCCGGAGTGGCAAGCCAATCACCGGCCGCGGCCAGGTTGTCGATGGTATCGACGGTCATCCAGCCGCCGCCCCACACCACGCCGCGGAGCCTCCCGCGCCGGGCTGCCCGGTCCCACAGGAGATTGAAGGAGAAGGCGCCTTCGGGCGCTCCCTCAAGGAGCCGGGGATGGACAATCTGCAGGCTGGCGTAGACATAGGGCGCGGAGTCCCGCCCGCCCCGCGCGAGAAGCCGGTTCCCCTCCGTCATGGCAAAGTCTCCCGCATAGCGGTAACCCCGGGCCCGCGCCCTTTCCACCAGCAGCAGCAGGGCGTCCGTACTGTCGCCATCCCATGCCCCGACCAGAGTCTCCAGGACCGACTGGCCGGGGGATTCGGTGAGAAAGACGTCGCCGTTGGCAACAAGAAAGGGCTCTTCACCGAGGAGTCCAAGGGCGTTCGCGACCCCGCCACCGGTGCCGAGAATCCGATTCTCGCGCACCACCACCACTGGTGGGTCACGGCGAGCGGCCACCGCTGCCTCGATTTCCCCGGCAAGATGCCAGGCGTTGACCACCACACGCTCGAAGCCGGCAAGCCTGTCCAGCATGCGGTCGAGGGCGGAACGACCGGCAACGGGAATGACGGGTTTGGGCAGGCGGTCGGTCAGCGGCCGCATGCGCTCTCCGCGCCCGGCGGCAAGGATCATGGCGCGTTTCGGGGCCGTCATGCCACGCCCTTTCGCGTTTGCGGCGGGATCCAGCGGTCGAGCCATGCTGCCAGCGGCGCCAGGTGGGGACAGGTGAGGCTGTCGGTGACAAGCGCCCAGGTCCTCGGCATGAACCTCTGGTAGGCCGTCTTGCCGTCGCGGCCCAGCAGGCGGCTGAAGATGCCGGCGATTTTCAGATTGCGCTGGACCGCCATGATCGTCGCGGATGTGGCAAAGATCCCGGGATCGATATGCGGCATCAGGTCGAGGTAGCGGGCTCTGCACATCTCCGCGGTCTCAGGGGAGATGCTCCTCCTGACGTCTTCGAGCAGCGAGACGATGTCGTAGGTCACCGGGCCGGCAACCGCATCCTGGAAATCGAGCTGGCCCACCCGTGCCACACCGTCTCGCGCCGGCAGCCACAGGAGGTTGTCGGCGTGGTAGTCCCTGAGGACCACGCACGCGGGCACCCTGCGTGCCAGCGGCAGGAGATCGCGCCACAGGGACAGGAAGTCATCGCGACCGGCGCGGCTGATCTCGAGGCCGGCGAGCGGCATGAACCAGTCGGTCACGAGCGAGACCTCGAAGAGAAAGAGATCGTCGCTGTAAGCGGGAAGGTCTTCGGGAACCGGCGTCCTGTGGAGCTGTGCCAGCGCTTCCACGGCGGCACGATAGAGAAGTCCTTCGTCGGCCCCTTGGTCAAGAATGCGGTTGTAGAGATCGTCGCCAAGATCCTCGAGGAGAAGAAAACCCCTCGCGACATCCCCGGCCAGGATGGCCGGGGCGGAAAGACCGACAGCGGTGAGGTGACGAGCGATGCGCACAAAGGGCCTGACATCCTCGACGCCCGGCGACGCGTCCATGAGTACGGCCCGGCCCCTCGGACCTTCGAGGCGTTCGTAGCGGCGGAACGAGGCATCCCCGGGAATCGGCCGCCGCCGTGCATCGTCCCAGCCGCAGCGTTGCAGGAACTCCCTGATCTCATTCTCGCGCATGGCGCTCACGGACAATCCCCAACCGGGTTGTTCCCGCCGGCCGCCTTCGGGTAAGCCTTAAGAGACCCGTGGACAGGATACCGGCCATGCACACATCCCACGAGACCGACATTGTCATTGTCGGAGCCGGCCCCGTGGGTCTCTTCCAGGTGTTCGAGGCGGGAATGCTCGACATGCACTGCCATGTGGTCGACACCCTCGATGCCATCGGTGGCCAGTGCACCGCGCTCTATCCGGAAAAGCCGATCTACGACATCCCGGCCCTCACCGTGGTCGAGGCCAGGGACCTGATCGAACGTCTCGAAAGCCAGGCCGCCCCCTTCTCGCCGGTGTACCACCTCGATCAGCAGGTTGTCCGTCTCGACGGCGAGGCCGGCGCCTTCACCGTCACCACATCCACCGGCACGGTCATCGCCTGCAAGGCCATCGTCATCGCCGCGGGATGTGGCGCTTTCGGACCCAACCGGCCGCCGATTGCCGGTATCGAGGCCTTCGAGGAAAAGGGATCCGTCGCCTATCTCGTGACGCGCAAGGAAGATCACCGCGGCAAGAACGTGGTGATCGCCGGTGGCGGTGATTCCGCCCTCGACTGGGTGCTGGCCCTCAACGGCATCGCCGCGCGCATCCAGGTGGTGCACCGTCGCAACAGATTCCGGGCGGCGCCCGAGACAGTGCGCCGCTTCGAGGCGCTCGTCGAATCCGGCGAGGTCGATCGGGTTGTGCCCTGGCAGCTTCACGGACTCGAGGGCAGCGAGGGACGCCTCGAGAAAGTCATCTTGGCCGACCTCGACGGCCGCACCAGGAGTCTTGAGGCCGATCTTCTGCTGGCCTTCTACGGCCTCAGGATGGAACTGGGACCCATCGCCCAGTGGGGGCTCAATCTTGAGAGGAACCTCATCAGTGTCGATCCGGCGACATGCGCCACCTCGACCCCCGGCATCCATGCCATCGGTGACATCATCACCTATCCGGGCAAGCTGAAGCTGATTCTCTCCGGTTTCAGCGAAGCCGCCATGGCTGCCCATGACATCCATTCCCTGGTGTGGCCCGACAAGCCACTTCGCTTCGAGTACTCGACGACGAAAGGCGTTCCCGGTTCCTGAGCCGCACCATCAGTAACGGTATTCGTCGGTCTTGAAGGGGCCGGCCTGATCGACACCGATGTAGTCCGCCTGACACGGGGTGAGGGTCGTCAGATGCGCCCCCACCTTGTCGAGATGGAGCCGCGCCACCTGCTCGTCGAGATGCCTGGGAAGGACATGGACACCGATGGCATAGGTGCCCTTCTCGCGTTCGGTCCACAATTCGATCTGGGCAAGAACCTGGTTGGTGAAACTGGCGCTCATGACAAAGCTCGGGTGGCCGGTGGCACAGCCCAGATTCACCAGCCTCCCCTCGGCCAGCAGGATGATCTTCTTGCCGTCGGGAAAGGCAATCTCGTCGACCTGGGGCTTGATGCTGTTCCACCGGAGATTGCGCAGCGACTGGACATCGATCTCGTTGTCGAAGTGTCCGATGTTGCAGACAATCGCACGGTCCTTCATCGCCCTCATGTGGTCCATGGTGATCACGCCGACGTTGCCTGTCGCCGTCACGAAGATGTCGGCCTCCGGCGCGGCAGCGTCCATGGACACGACCTGGAAGCCGTCCATGGCGGCCTGGAGGGCGCAAATGGGATCGACCTCGGTCACCACGACGCGGGCCCCGGCCCCCTGGAGCGACTGGGCCGAGCCCTTGCCGACACCACCGTAGCCGGCCACCACGGCGACCTTGCCCGCCAGCATGACATCGGTGGCGCGACGGATGCCGTCCACCAGGCTCTCGCGGGCCCCATAGACATTGTCGAACTTCGACTTGGTCACCGAGCTGTTGACATCGAATGCAGGCATCCGGAGTTCGGCCGCCGACGCCATCTGGTGGAGACGGGCAACGCCCGTGGTCGTCTCCTCGCTGACACCGTGGATGTGTTCAAGCATGCCGGCGTACCTGCCATGCATCGCCGCGGTCAGGTCGCCGCCGTCATCAAGCAGCATGTTGGGTGTCCAACCATCGGGGCCCTCTACCGTACGGTCGATGCACCACCAGTATTCCTCCTCCGTTTCCCCCTTCCAGGCGAAGACGGGCACCCCGGCCTCGGCCATCGCCGCGGCGGCGTGATCCTGCGTCGAAAAGACATTGCACGACGACCAGCGGATTTCGGCGCCCAGGTGGCGCAACGTCTCGATCAGCACCGCGGTCTGGATGGTCATGTGGAGACACCCTGTGATGCGGGCGCCCTCCAGGGGCTTGGTGTCGCCGTAGGTGCTGCGCAGCGCCATCAGCCCCGGCATTTCACCTTCGGCGATGTCGATTTCCTTGCGTCCCCAGGAAGCCTGACCGATGTCGGCAACCCGATAATCCCTGTCCTGTGTCATGCCATCTCTTCCACCCGAGCGGGCGCATCGATTACCAGAGACCTGCCTGGCCGTCCACCGCCTCAGGCGAGAGCGTTGAAGTCGTCGAGCAGGCTCGCCACCATGCCGGCGTCGTTTTGTTCCATGATCGCCTCGGTCCGCCGTACGGCCTCGGTGATGTCGAGATTGCGGATACGCTGCTTCACCCGCGGCACCCCGGATGAGGCCATGGAAAGCTCGCGGATCCCCAGGCCAACGAGAATCGCCGTCATTCTCTCGTCACCCGCCATCTCGCCGCACACGTTGACGCCGATGCCGGCGCGCGCAGCAGCCGCGGTGGTGAACTGAATGAGCCGCAGCACCGCCGGATGAAGCGGATTGTAGAGATGGGCCACCTGGTCGTCACCGCGGTCGATGGCGAGCGTGTACATGGTCAGGTCATTGGTGCCGATCGAGAAGAAATCGCTTTCCCCGGCCAGGGAATCAGCCGCCAGTGCGGCGCCGGGGATCTCGATCATGATGCCAACCGGAGGCAGTGGGTCAGCAATGGCCACACCCGCCCTGACCAGCCGTTCGGCCACCCTGTCCCTCACCTTGCGGACCTGGCGCACTTCCGAGATCGTCGAGATCATGGGAAGGAGGATGCGCACCCTGCCATGGGCGCCTGCGCGCAGGATGGCGGCAAGCTGGTCCTCGAGGAGGTTGCCGAACTTGAGCGACAGGCGGATGGCCCGCAGTCCCATGGCGGGATTGGCGCCGGCGCCGACCGGTTCGCCGAGAGAATAGGGCAGCTTGTCGTTGCCGGCGTCCAGTGTCCGGATGGTCACGATGCGGCCGGCCATGCGTTCGACGACATTGGCGAGGTGGACGTACTGTTCGTCTTCGTCCGGGATGGTGTCGCGGTTGAGAAAGAGATACTCCGTCCGGAAGAGACCAATGCCTTCGGCACCGTGGTCGAGGGCGGGATCGATCTCGTTGGCGAGTTCCACGTTGGCCAGGAGGCCAATGCGGACCTGGTCGCGCGAGACCGCCGGGACATCGCGCAGGTGGCGAAGCTTTCGGGCCTGCAGGCGGAGTTCGCCGCGGCGTCTTTCGTAGACCCCCTCGACGCCGGCATCGGGATTGATCACCACGGTGCCGGTGCCACCATCGACAATCACGCGATCGCCGCTCGTCACGTTCCCGAGCAGTTCGCCGGCGGCGACCACGGCGGGCAGACCAAGGGACCGGGCAAGGATGCCGGTGTGGTCCTGGGCGCCACCCGACGCCGTCACGAATCCCGCAACACGGCGCGGATCGAGGAGTGCGGTGTCGGCAGGCGTGAGTTCGTCGGCCACGACAACCGTGCCCGGGGCAAGGTCGGTGAGGGCGCGGTAGGGGGCGGCCATCAGATTGTGCAACAGGCGCTTGCCGACATCGCGCACATCCTTGCTGCGCTCGGCGAGGTAACTGTCATTCATGTCCGAGAAGGCCCGGACGATATCGCCGACCTCCTGGGAGACCGCGGCCTCCGCGTTGAGGCGCTGGTCGCGGACCCTCTCCTCGACACCCCGGACCAGCCGCGATCCCTCCAGCATCCGGCTGTGCGCGACAAGCAGGTACTCCAGCTCCTCGGCGGCGCTTCCGTGCAGTGTCCGCGCCTTTTGCGAGAGGACGGCCAGCTGATCGCGTCCGCGGGCGACGGCTTCGTGGAACCGGTCGATTTCCGCTGCCACCTGATCCTTGCCGATCTCATGGACCGGAACTTCGAGCGCGCCGCTCTCGACGACATAGGCCGGCCCGATGGCGATGCCCGGCGCGATCCCCAGTCCGGCCAGTTCAAGACCACCCCTTCTACTCATTAAACCGGTTCCCGACGAGAATCGCGAGGGCGTCGAGAGCGGCCCCGGCGTCGTCACCATGCGCTTCCACCTCGATGGTGGTGCCGATGGCGGCAGCCAGCATCATGAGACCCATGATGGACCTCCCGGATACCCTGATGCCGTCCTTTTCCACCTCGACGGTGGCGCTGAAGTCGTCGAGTGCAGCGACAAAGCGCGCCGCCGCCCGGGCATGCAACCCCCGTTCGTTGAGAATGGTGAAACGGCGGCGCATGACGGCAGGAGAGGCACCGGTTGTCACGATTCGGTCTTGAGGAGGCTGCTGGCGACGTTGATGTAACGCCGCGCCGCTTCCTGCGCGGCGGCAACGGCCTCCTCGACGGTGGCATTGTGGCGGACCGATGCCAGACGGACCAGCATCGGCAGGTTGACGCCGGCGATGACCTCCACCCTTCCGGGATTCATGACCGAGATCGCGAGATTGGACGGTGTGCCGCCGAACATGTCCGTGAGGATGATGACGCCCGAACCGGTATCGACGCCGGTAACCGCGTCGACGATATCGGCACGGCGCTGCTTCATGTCGTCGTCGGGTCCGATCGAGATCGCCGTCATGTTCTCCTGGTCGCCCACGATATGCCTGATGGCGGCGACAAACTCGTCCGCCAGCCGGCCGTGGGTCACAAGAACCACACCGATCATGCGGCACCTGCCGGACTGCACCGTGTCACGTCTTCATTCCCCCATGTGCAGGGCATGTCACCCATTACACAAGAGGCCGTGCATTCAGCAACCAAAACCGCCGTCGAGAGGCACCGTGCCCTGGAGCGCCTGCACCGCCAGCATCACCTTTGCCACGGCCGAGGCTTCGGTTGCACAAAGACGGCAGACCGGCAGCGGGCGCCCGGCGATCACTGTGTGCCGGGGTTCGGGAAACCTGGCTACGGTATCGCAGAGTTCGATGACCAGGTGGACCGCCCAGGACGGATGGTGGTCGAGCCTGGCGATGCCCAGCCCCCGCACCTCGATCATGCCCGCCAGGGTTTCCGGCGCCGAGGCCACCAGGATTCCATCCCGCAGGGCGACCTCGACCTGGTCGTCGGCCACCAGCCGCGCTTCGCGTTCGCTGATCAGGCGCAGGGCAAGGTCGCTCTTGCCGCTTCCAGGTGGACCGCGCAACAGGATGCCGGCTCCGTCGACCTCGACCGAGGTGCCGTGAATCAGCACGACGGCTCAGTCCGGATGGCCCGTCTCCTCTTCGGTCAGAAGTGCATAGATGGCCTCCTGACTGTCGGCGCCCCGGAGTTTCTGGCAGACGTCGTGGTTGCGCAGCAGACGCGACACCCGGGCGAGAGCCTTGAGGTGGTCAGCACCGGCATCTTCCGGGGCCAGAAGGAGGAACACGAGATCGACGGGCTGTTCATCCAGGGAATCGAAATCGATCGGCGAGGTCGCCCGTGCGAAGACACCATGCAGTCCGGGCAGTCCCGGCAGCTTGGCATGGGGAATGGCGATGCCCAGCCCCACACCTGTCGATCCCAGTCGTTCACGTTCGAGAAGGGCATCGAAGATGACCCGCTCATCGGTGCCAACGATGCGCGAGGCATGGCGCGCCAGTTCCTGGAGCACCTGCTTCTTGCTGGCAGACCGCAGGCGCGGAACCACGCAGTCAGGTGTCACCAGAGAGGAAATCTCCATCCCGTCACCTGGCCCGGTGCAGCACGACAGCGGCCATGTCAGTGATGTTCGCGCAGTTTCCGCTTGTTGCGCCGGAGCTGCTTTGCGACATGTTCCATAGCCTTGCCGAACGCGGCAGACGCCGTCAGCCCATCGCCATGCCCCTCGGCATTGATGTCGTGTCCGACATGGACGGAGATGTGCACCCGGTGAGACTGCGCCTCGCGCGAGAACGTCACGTGAGCGCTCAGCGAATCGGCAAAGTACTTGTCGATGGCACTGCCGAGAACCTGCTCCACGTGATGGCGCAACGTTTCACTGACGTCTGTCTGATGACCTGTGATGGATATGTTCATTGATGATCCGCTCATCGTCACCGGAGACCGTCACCAGCGGCCCCGGTCGCGGACATGGACCTGTCCCGCGCTTCGTGGTCCGGAATATAGGGATTGTCTGCCCGTCCGACAAGGGGACACGCCCACGCTGTCCCGGTCATGGCGACCCGGACGCCACGGACATGCTGCGGGGTCGGTAACGCCTGGAACTCCTGGATACCCTGCGTCGAGCCATTCCGACTGCGCAATCGGTGACGAACGTCCGGTCCTCTCCGGCACAGGCGAGCAGGCGGACGGCGTGGAAGGAGCGACTGACCGGTTCGCCTAGAGGCGGAACTGGCGGCCGAGATAGACCTCGCGAACGATCTGGTGGGCGGCGACTTCCTCGGGCGGGCCTTCCATGAGGATGGTGCCCTCGTGGAGGATGTAGGCGCGGTCGACGATGCCGAAGGTCTCGCGCACGTTGTGATCGGTGATGAGCACACCGATACCGCTGTCCTTGAGGTGAGCCACCAGTTCGCGGATGTCTCCGAGTGCAATGGGGTCGATTCCGGCAAGCGGTTCGTCCAGCAGCATGATGGAGGGGCGCGAAGCACGGGCACGGGCGATTTCGACGCGTCGTCTCTCTCCCCCCGAAAGGGCCACGGCAGGGGTGTGACGCAGGTGCGATATCGAGAACTCCGCAAGGAGCGAATCGAGCATGGTCTCACGGACATCGTAGTCGTCCTCGACGACCTCGAGAACGGCCCTGATGTTGGCCTCGACCGACAGGCCACGGAAGATCGAGGCTTCCTGCGGAAGGTAGCCGATACCGAGGCGCGCCCGCCGGTACATCGGCAATCCCGTGACATCGTGGCCATCGAGCGTGATCGTGCCCGCGTCGGCGGCTACCAGGCCCGTGATGAGGTAGAAGCAGGTCGTCTTGCCGGCGCCATTCAGACCGAGAAGACCCACGACCTCCCCTGCATGCACGTTCAGACTGACATTGCGGACAATGGGACGCTTGCGATAGCTCTTGGTCAGGTTGGAGGCGACAAGACCCCGGTTGTGACTGACCAGGACAGGCCCGCTCTCGTAGGTCGCGTTCACTGTTCGCCTTCGTCAACAGCACTCAGCAGTATGTTCACCCGTTCCTCTCCGCCGACGATGTTGACCTGGCCACTCGCCAGGTCGAGCGTCACCTTCGTGCCCGTCAGAACGGCATCGTCGTTCACCAGTCGCACATTCTCCTCGAGGATGACGACACCCGACGCCACCGACCACAGGCCGGCATCGCCGTGCGCCGTCCCGTCATCGGTGAGAACGACGACATCGCCGTGCGCCCGGATGGATTCGACCCGGTTGCCGTCTCCGTCGTCATCGTAGCGCACGACCATGGTATCGGCGCGTACGGTCAACTCGCCCTGCATGACCTGGACACTGCCGTTCAACGTGACATCCCGCGATTCAGAATCGACCTCGAGACTGTCGGCGGACACCTCGATCGGCTCACCGCTGTTGTAGTCGCTGATCGAAAACATCTGTGCCGCTGCCGGCAAAGCCGGAAGGAGACCAAGCACACCAATGACCACGAGACTCTCAAGTTTGTTCATGGGAGGCTCTCGAATTGATCGCTGAAGGGCATCGTCCGGGGCGCGTGATGCATGGCCACGAACGTCCCGGACAGGTATTTTTCCACGAGGTATAGTGGAAACTGGCCATAAGCACCACCCGTGAAAGTACCCCCAACATATACACGGTACCTGACAACCCGATGACGATTCAAGGAATACTTGACCACGGCCGCGACACTGATCCACAGGCGCCTCATGGCAACCCGTCAATCACCCGTGTGGAGCGATATCTCGACGCCACCGGAAAACGTGAACTTGCCGCCATGATCGCTGACTTCGAAACCCTCCGCCTCGAGGTCTCCCGACGGACCGGTGCCTTTGACCATGGCGTCACTGCGCGCCATCCCCTGCTCCAGGTCGATGAGAACGCGCTCGCTTTCCAGGCGATAACCGCTGCTGGAGATGACCTGAACGGACGATTCCAGGGTGAGTACCTGGTTCTTCTGTTCATAGTATCCGCTGTCAGCCCGCAAGGACGTCCATTCCCCTTCACCGACGGTAATGGAGCCGCTCACACCCTCCAGAAACACCATTTCGCCCCTGTCCGAACCATGCCAGGCCCGTCTGGCCCTGATGGTGAAGGGCCGGCCGTCGCTGTCCGTTCCGAGGAACCTGACATTGGTCATGGTCGAGCGTTCGGCCGTCGGCTGTTCAAGTCCACTGATCGGGATCACATCGGGCAATTCGATGAGGTTGAAGGTCGGCCACATCAGCAGAAAGACGGCCAGGGCAAGGGCACACAGCGGCAACAGCCAGCGCAGCAGGCGCACGATGCGCGTGTAGCGCAGCAGGGAGCGGTGACGGGGATGCGGCAGGACGTCTTCCGGGGTGAAGCCTTCTGTGGGCGGGATGGCCATCGGATCAGTGGTCCAGGATATCCGGATCGTTCCATCCCAGAAGATCGAGTTCAGCGCGGGTCGGGAGAAAGCGGAACAGGGCCTCGGCCAGTTCCGTGCGTTCCTCGCGCTCCAGGCGGCGATCGAGTTCCGCCTTCAGCCGATGGAGGTGGAGAACATCCGCAGCAGCATAATCGAGCTGCCGGTTCGAGAGTTCTCCCGCCCCCCAGTCGCTGCTCTGCATTTGCTTGGAGATGTCGACACCGAGGAGTTCCTTGCACAGGTCCTTGAGGCCATGCCGCTCGGCAAAGGTCCGCACCAGGCGGGACGCGATCTTGGTGCAGTAGACGGGCGACACGACGACACCCATGTGGTGGCGGATTGCCGCGAGATCGAACCGGGCAAAGTGAAAGATCTTCAGGGTGCCGGGGTCCGTCAGGAGAGCGCGCAACCGCGGCGCAGCAAGGTCGCCTTTGGGAAACTGCACGAGATGGGCATTGCCGTCACCACTGGAAAGCTGGATGAGGCACAGACGGTCGCGGAAGGGCTTGAGACCCATGGTCTCGGAATCGACGGCAACCGTGGCCCCGAGATCAAGGCCGGAGGGAAGATCTCCCTGATAGAGAAGGTTGGCCATGTGACAGCTGAGGTGGAAGAAGGCTGACCCGCCACGTCTGCGAATCCGGGAAGACACCGGACTGACAGGCGATCAGGGTATGGCAAGGCTACCCCCACCTGCCCGCTGGGACAAGGTCGGGTGGCGCTGGTGCCCAGGAGAAGACTCGAACTTCCACGGGGTCTCCCCCACAGGTACCTGAAACCTGCGCGTCTACCAATTCCGCCACCTGGGCACGGCGCCTCTCCTAGTGGGCACAGGGGAAACCTGTCAAGTGGCAAAGCCCTTTGGACGATTGACGCCTTGCCCTCGAGGCTCAATCATCCGCAGCCGGTGTTGCTGGAGGTCTTCATGGCTGTTGGGACGGTTGTTGTCTTCGGCGGGTCCGGCTTCATCGGGCGCTATGCCGTCCGCAGGCTGGCCGCCGACGGCTGGCGGGTCATCGTTGCCGTGCGCCGGCCAGGCAAGGCCGCCTTCCTGCAAACAGCTGGCGATGTCGGACAGATCGTTGCCGTCGCCACCGATATCGCCGACGGGCGTCAGGTCAGCGAGCGCATCGCCGGCGCCGATGCGGTCGTCAACCTGGTCGGCATTCTTCACGAAGGGGGCCAGCGCACCTTTGCCAGACTGCACGTCGAGAGCGCCGGCGACATCGCCCGGGCGGCAGCGGCAGCAGGGGTGCGCGCCATGGTCCATGTCTCGGCCATTGGCGCCTCGGACAGGGCACGATCCACCTATGCCCGCTCGAAGGCATCCGGGGAAAACGCGGTGAAGGCAGCCATGCCCCATGCGGTCATTCTCCGGCCAGGCATCGTCTTCGGACCGGAAGACGGATTCTTCAACCTCTTCGGCCGCCTGGCGGCCCGCTCCCCGGTCATCCCTCTCTTCGGCGGCGGTGCGACACTGTTCCAGCCGGTCTATGTCGACGATGTCGCTGCAGCCATCGTTGCCGCCCTCGGCGATGTTGGTGCCCGGGGACGAACCTTCGAACTCGGCGGTCCTCAGGTCTCGACCTTCCGCCACTTCATGGAGTTCATACGCCGCGAGACCCGCAGGCGCGTCGTGCTCCTGCCGCTGCCGTTCGCCGCCGCACGCCTCATGGGGCGCTTCCTCGAACACCTGCCGCAGCCACCGCTCACGTACGATCAGGCCCTGCTTCTCGAATCCGACAATGTGGTGGCACCGGATGCCGCCACCCTGAAAGATCTCGGCATCGAGGCGACCGCTCCCGAGCTGGTGGTGCCGTCCTATCTCGCCCTCTACCGCCGCGGCGGCAGCGCCCCGGAGTAGAGGGCGCGGCGGCAATGCTCCCTGGCAACGAAGGGGATCAGGACTGGACAAGGGCCGGGGATGTCAGCGGACTGCGCCCCGGCGCGGATCTCAACGCCACCGGGGCGCGGCAGACTACAGGTAGAGCCAGGCCAGGAGCAGGGCGGCGAGGAGCACGCGGTAGATGACGAAGGGGGTGAAGGAGGCCCGCGCCAGCCACGCCATGAAGAGGCGGATGGTGATGAGGGCGGCGCCGAACGAAAGCACGGCTGCCACCAGGGAAGAACGTGTCAGGGCCATGTCTCCGGATGCGGCCATGTCGCCCGCCGCCAGCAGCACGGCGGCACCGATCACCGGAATGGAGAGCAGCATCGAGAAGGTGGCGCAATCCGCCCGGCGGTACCCGAGAAATCGCGCCGCCGTGATGGTGACCCCGGCGCGGCTTGTCCCGGGAACAAGAGCGGCCACCTGGAAGAGACCGATGACCACGGCGCTACGCCACGTGAGGTCCTCGAGCGGGCGCGCCGTCCCACCGAGCCTGTCGGCCGCGAGAAGCAGAAGTCCGAACCCGAGGGTGGTCCAGGCAATGAGTGCCGGATCCCGCAGCATGTCCGTACCCGTGGCGTGGAGCACGAAACCCGCTCCACCCACCGGCACCGTCGCCGCGACGATGAGAACCAGGAGACGGCGGTCGGCGGCCTCCCTGCACCTGAGAAGGCGGACAATCTCCTTGCGGAAATACATGATGACCGCCAGCAGGGTGCCGCCGTGGACGGCGATGTCGATCTTCAGCCCCTGGTCCGGCCAGCCGAGCACGTTCGACGCGAGAAACAGATGGCCGGATGAACTCACCGGAAGGAATTCGGTGATGCCCTGGACAAGGGCGAGCACGGTCAGCTGCAGCCACGTCATGACACGCCCACCTGAAATGAGCACCGCATCGCGGCGCCGGTGAGCCGGAGATGATGGTGCTGCAGCCCGGGTGGCGGCGGCAGCAAGATCATGGGGATCTCACCGGTCATGGTTCAGCATATGGAAAGATGCGGTCTGAATAAAGGTCAGTTATACTGACTTGCATTGGTGGGGTTGTGCACTCCTGATCACCGGGAACGAAAGAACGGGTGGCGTTGGCGCAAAATTATGACATAATGTCTGACCTATTTTCCGACGTCAGATACCATGACCCTCCTTTCCTTTGTCGACGTGCCGCAACAACGGCCCTACAGGCGTCTCGCCGGGGAGCGCCGTCGCGACTTTCGCGAAATCTATGACGAGTTCATTCCCGACAGCGCCGTCACCCAGGCCTCGCGCTGCTCGCAGTGTGGCGTTCCGTTCTGCCAGATTCACTGCCCCCTTCACAACAACATCCCCGACTGGCTGGCGCTGACTGCCGAAGGCCGGCTCGAGGAGGCCTACGCCATCGCTTCGGCCACCAACACGTTCCCGGAGATCTGCGGCCGCATCTGCCCCCATGACCGGTTGTGCGAGGGCAACTGTGTCATCGAGAAGGGATTCGATTCGGTCACCATCGGCACCGTCGAACGCTTCATCACCGAAACGGCATTCGACAACGGCTGGGTGCGTGGTCCCGAACCGGTGCGCGAACGCGAACAGTCCGTGGGCATCGTCGGCGCCGGACCGGCCGGGCTCGCGGCAGCCGACAGACTCCGGCGCCACGGGTACCGGGTCGAGGTCTACGACCGGCACGACCGGGCCGGCGGTCTGCTGGTGTACGGCATTCCCGACTTCAAGCTCGAGAAACATGTCGTCTCGCGCCGCGTTGACCTGCTCCTTGAAGGCGGTGTCAACTTCCATCCGGGGACCGACATCGGACGCGACCTGTCCTTCGCCGATCTGCGCGCCCGCCATGATGCCGTGCTGCTTGCCACCGGTGTCTACAAGGCGCGCGACATCCAGGCTCCCGGAGTCGGGCTCGACGGCATCGTCCCCGCCCTCGACTACCTCATCGCCAGCAACCGCCGCAGCCTCGGCATGGATGTCACCGCAAGCGCCGGTCCCGATGCCGCCGGTCACCGTGTTGTTGTCATCGGCGGTGGCGATACGGCGATGGACTGTGTGCGCACGGCCGTGCGTCAGGGGGCCCGGGCCGTCACCTGTCTCTACCGCCGTGATCGCGACAACATGCCCGGCAGCCAGAGGGAAGTGAGCTATGCCATCGAGGAAGGGGTCATCTTCGAGTTTCTGTCCGTCCCGGAGGCCTTTGCCGGCGACAACCGGGTGACCACGGTAAAGGCGGCGCGCGTGCGCCTTGGCGACGCCGACAGCGGCGGGCGGCGGCGGCCACTGCGGGTCGAGGGGAAGGGGTTCGGCATCGAAGCGACACTTGTGCTCAAGGCCCTGGGATTCGACCCCGAGCCGGTCGCGGAGATGTTCTCGCTCGACGATCTCGAAACCGAGGCCGACGGCACCGTGAAGACTACCGGTCCGTCGGGCAGGACCAGCGTGCCCGGAGTGTGGGCCGCTGGCGACATCGCACGTGGCGCATCGCTCGTGGTGTGGGCAATCCGTGATGCGAGGCAGGCGGCCGATTCCATTCACCAGGAGCTGGGCGGACCATGAGCGATCCCTGCCGGACAGCCGAACGGACCCGCCTGGAACGGCACGGTCTCTACGATCCCTCCTTCGAGCACGATTCCTGTGGTGTCGGATTTGTTGCCGCCATCGATGGCGCCCCCGACCGCAGGGTCGTGGAAGCGGGCATCGCCGCCCTGAAGGCGGTGTGGCATCGCGGCGCGGTCAACGCCGACGGCAAGACCGGTGACGGTGCCGGAGTCCAGGTCCAGATCCCCCAGGGCTTCTTCAGGGAGCACATCGAGCGCACGGGGCACGAACCGGGCAGCGGCCGCCTTGCGGTCGGCATGATTTTCCTGCCGCGCACCAATCTGGCGAACCAGGAAGCCTGCCGGGCAATCGTCGAATCCGAGATCCTCAACTTCGGATACCGCATCTTTGGCTGGCGCCATGTCCCCATCGACAGCACGGTGATCGGCGAACGCGCCAGCGCGGCGCGACCGGAGATCGAACAGATCATGATCGCCAGCGAAGCCGCCCTCGCCGAGGGCCGATTCGAGAATGATCTCTACATTATCCGCCGCAAGATCGAGGCCCGTGTGCGCGAGGCAGGGGTAACCGGATTCTACATCTGCTCGCTGTCGTGCCGTTCGATTGTCTACAAGGGCATGTTCGTCGCCGAGCAACTGTCCAACTTCTATCCGGACCTCTCCGACGACCGCTTCGTTTCCAGCTTCATCATCTTCCACCAGCGCTACTCGACCAACACCTTCCCGACGTGGGATCTCGCCCAGCCCTTCCGCATGCTCGCCCACAACGGCGAGATCAACTCGCTGCGCGGCAATGTCAACTGGATGAAGAGTCACGAGGCGCGCATCGGCCATGACGCCTTTGCCGAGCATCTCGATGTCATCAAGCCGGTCATCCCATTCGGCGCTTCCGATTCGGCGGCACTCGATTCCGTCTTCGAACTCCTGGTGCGCGCCGGACGTTCGGTGCCGCTGGCGAAGACCATGCTGATTCCGGAAGCCTGGGCACACAATGCGCGGCTGTCGCAAGAGGTGCGTGCGCTCTATCTCTACTGCAACACGGTGATGGAGCCCTGGGACGGCCCGGCTGCCATCGCGGCCTCGGACGGCCGCTGGGTCATCGCCGGCATGGACCGCAACGGCCTGCGGCCCATGCGTTATTCGCTGACCCGGGACGGCCTGCTCATTGTCGGCTCAGAGACCGGCATGATCCCGGTACCGGAACACATTCTCGACCACTGCGGCCGCCTCGGACCAGGCGCCATGATCGCCGTCGACCTGTCCGCAGGCCGGCTCTTCACGGATGCCGACATCAAGGAACACCTGGCCGCCAAGCAGCCCTATGCGCGGTGGGTCGGCAACATCACCCATCTCGATGACCTCCAGTGCGGCGTCGACGGGGCACCGGCCTGCGGGGATACCGAGCTGAGATGGCGCCAGCACGCCGCCGGATTCTCGTTCGAGGACCTGGAACTCATCCTGCGCCCCATGGTCGAGGAAGCGAAAGAGGCTGTTGGGTCCATGGGCGACGACACGCCGCTTGCGGTGTTGTCGGGCCACTACCGCGGCCTGCATCACTTCTTTCGCCAGAACTTCAGCCAGGTCACCAACCCACCCATCGATTCGCTGCGCGAGCGCCGGGTCATGACCCTCGACACGAGACTGGGCAATCTTTCCAACATTCTCGATCAGGACGAAAGCCAGACCCGCATCCTGCAACTTGCCTCACCGGTTCTCGACAATGCCCGTTTCGCCGCGATGCAGCGCCATCTCGGAAAGGGCGCGGTGGTCGTCGATTGCACCTTTCCGGCGGACGGGGATGACCCCGACGTGTTGGGCGACGCCATCACGCGCATCCGCCGGGAGACCGAGGACGCGGTCCGTGGCGGCTGCGAACACATCATCCTGACTGACGAGATGAGTGGTCCGGACCGTGCCGCCATGCCGATGATCCTCGCCGCCGGCGCCGTGCACAGTCACCTCGTGCGCCAGTCGCTGCGAACCTTCGTGTCACTGAATGTACGCTCGGCCGAGTGCCTCGACGTGCACCACTTTGCCGTTCTCGTCGGCGTCGGATCGACAACGGTGAATGCCTACCTCGCCGAGGAGAGCATCCGGGCACTCCACGGGCGCGGTCTTTTTGGCGGCTACAGCAGGGCCGAGTGTGTTGCCCGTTACCTGAAGGCGGTCGACGACGGCCTCCTGAAGATCATGTCCAAGATGGGAATCGCCGTGATCTCGTCCTACCGGGGCGGCTACAACTTCGAGGCCATCGGTCTCTCAAGGACCCTGGTCGCGGAGTTCTTTCCCGGCATGCCGGCCAAGATCTCGGGAATCGGTCTGAGCGGCATCCAGAAACGCACACTCAAGCTCCACCGCGAGGTCCACGGCATGGCGGGACAAGCGCTGCCGATCGGCGGACTCTACCGCTTCCGCCAGGGTGGTGAATCCCATGCCTGGGAGGGCCGGCTGATCCACACACTGCAGACCGCCGTGGCGAGCGACAGCTGGCAGATCTACCGCCGCTACGCCGACGGGCTCCACGCACGGGAACCCTTCAGTCTGCGCGACCTCCTGGAGTTTGACGACCGCAACGACCCCGTCGACATCGATGACGTCGAATCCATCACCGGAATTCGCAAGCGATTCGTCACTCCCGGCATGTCGCTTGGCGCCCTGTCACCGGAAGCGCACGAGACCCTCTCCATCGCCATGAACCGCATCGGCGCACTGTCCGACTCCGGCGAGGGTGGTGAAAGTCCCGAGCGATTCAGGACACGACCCAATGGCGACAACGCGAACTCGCCGATCAAGCAGATAGCCTCGGGACGCTTCGGGGTGACGGCGGAGTACCTCACCCATTGCCGGGAAATCGAGATCAAGATCGCCCAGGGCGCGAAACCCGGCGAAGGCGGACAACTGCCGGGCTTCAAGGTGACGGAGATGATTGCCGGTCTGCGCCATGCCACACCAGGGGTGTCGCTCATCTCGCCGCCGCCGCACCACGACATCTACTCGATCGAGGATCTCGCTCAGCTGATCTACGATCTCAAGCAGATCAATCCCGTGGCCCGGGTGTGTGTCAAGCTTGTCAGCCAGGCGGGTGTGGGAACGGTGGCCGCCGGGGTCGCCAAGGCAAAGGCGGATGTCATTCTCATCTCCGGCCATGTTGGCGGAACCGGGGCCAGCCCGCAGACCAGCATCCGCTATACGGGCGCGCCCTGGGAGATGGGTCTGGCGGAAACCAACCAGGTACTCACTCTCAACCGCCTGCGGCACACGGTGCGCCTGCGCACGGATGGCGGCATCCGCACCGGCCGCGATGTCGTCATTGCCGCCATGCTCGGCGCCGAGGAATACGGTGTCGGGACGGCCTCGCTGGTTGCCATGGGGTGCCTGCTGGTTCGCCAGTGCCATTCCAACACCTGCCCGGTCGGAATCTGCACGCAGAATTCCGCGTTGCGCGACAAGTTCGAAGGTACGCCGGAAAAGGTGGTCAACCTCTTCTCGTTCATCGCCGAGGACGTGCGACACATCCTCGCCTCACTGGGGGTACGCTCCCTCGACGAGATCATCGGCCGCACCGACCTCCTCAAACAGGTGAGCCGCGGCAGCGAGGATCTTGACGATCTCGATCTCAACCCCCTTCTCCTCCAGGCCGATCCCGGCGGATTTCCGCGCTACTCGGTGGTCGAGGGACGCAACGAGGTTCCCGACAGTCTCGACATGCGCATGCTCCGCGACGCCCGTACAGGTCTCGACGATCGCGAGAAAATGCAGCTCGCCTACAATGTGCGCAACACCGATCGCGCGGTTGGCACCAGACTCTCTTCCGAGATCACCCGCCGTTTCGGCATGAAGGGACTAGCACACGATCACATCACGGTCCGCCTGAGAGGCTCCGCCGGCCAGTCGCTGGGAGCCTTTGCGGTGCAGGGTGTGCGTCTCGAGGTCTTCGGCGACGCCAACGACTATGTCGGCAAGGGTCTCTCGGGCGGCACCATCGTGGTGTGCCCGCCGGTCTCGAGCGAGCGACCGGCCCATTCCAACACGATCATCGGCAACACGGTCCTCTACGGAGCCACTGCGGGACGCCTCTTTGCCGCCGGCGAGGCCGGAGAGAGACTGGCGGTGCGCAATTCCGGGGCCGATCTCGTGGTCGAGGGCTGCGGATCCAACGGCTGCGAATACATGACCGGAGGCACGGTCGTCGTGCTCGGCCCTGTGGGACCCAACTTTGCCGCCGGCATGACCGGCGGCATGGCCTTCGTTTACGACAGGCACGAGTGCCTGGCAGAGAACATCAATCCCGATCTCGTGATCATGCAGCGCCTGGCCAGCACACGGTGGGAGGCGCACCTGAAGGCGCTCATCGAGGACCATGTCACGGCGACACACTCCAGGCGGGCCTCGGAGCTCCTGCATGACTGGAAATCCGAGGTCACGCGCTTCTGGCAGATCTGCCCGAAGGAAATGGTCGACCGGCTGGATTTCCCGCTCGTCGATGACGAGGAGGCGTTATTCGCCTGAACCTGCCTCAGGACGGTTGTATTTGCCCCATCGGCCGGTCCATAAATTTCCCGGTCACGCCATGAGGGATGGTCTTGCCCGAGTTGTTCCACGATCCGATGTCACCGTTTTGCCGCAAGGTCAGGGTCGTTCTCGACGAATTGGGCGTGCGCTTCTCGTTGACCCGAGAGAACGTCGCGCTGGAGCGGGAGGAGTTCCTCGCCCTCAATCCGGCCGGCGAAGTCCCCGTCCTCGTCGATGGCGACGGGTCCGCCCTTGCCGACAGCCAGGCGATCGTCGAGTACCTCCAGGACATCCACAAGGAGCCGGATCTCCTTGGCGAAAGTCCCGCGCAACGCGCGGAGACCCGCCGTCTTGTCGCCTGGTTCGACAGGAAGATGTACCGGGAGGTCACCCTCCTGATCATCGAGGAGAAGATCCACAAGTGGCGCCAGAAGCGTGGCAAACCCGACTCCGCGGTGCTGGCGGCGGCGCGTGGCAGGCTGCGGTTGCACCTGAACTACATGGAACGGCTGCTGGCGACGCGCTTCTGGCTTGCCGGCGAGCGCTTCAGTCTCGCCGACATTGCCGCGGCCTCGCAGATTTCCTGCATCGACTATGTCGGCGACATTCCCTGGTCCTCCTCGCGGGCAACCCGCGAATGGTACGCCAGGATCAAGTCGCGGCCGTCATTCCGGCCGATCCTCCATGACCGCCTTGCCGGCATGCCGCCCGACGATCACTATGCCGATCCGGACTTCTGAACCGAAGTGCCATCGCCTGATCGTGCATGCGGCGCCTGGCCGGGAGACTTGCGATTCCCGAACCGGCAGTTGCCGCGGTGAATCGCCGTGACAGCGACACTTTCCGGCCGTCTGAAGCAGCAGGCTCGGGAACTCGGGTTTGCCGCATGCGGCATCACCCGTGCGACGGGCGATCCACGCTGGCGCGAGGACCTCACGCGGTTCGTCGAGGAAGGCTACCACGGAGACATGGGGTGGCTGGCCGGACGCCTGGTTGAACGCACCGATCCGCAGGCCCTCCTGCCCGGTGCCAGGAACGTCATTGCCGTCGCCAGGGACTATGGTCCGGACACCAGCCCCCTGGACGACCTCAGGGCACGCAGACATGGGGTCATTTCCTGCTATGCGCGGGCGCGGGACTATCATCGGGTGGTCTCGAAACACCTGAAGGTGCTGGCGGCATGGCTGGCCCGCGAGACACCCTGCGAGGTCAGGGTCCTTGTCGATACCGCCCCCGTCATGGAAAAGCCGCTGGCAGGCCGGGCCGGCATCGGCTGGCAGGGCAAACACACCAACCTGGTGTCGCGGCAGCTGGGCTCATGGTTCTTCCTCGGCCTCATCGTCACCACGGCGGAACTCGAGGCGGACGAGGCAGAAGGCGACCACTGTGGTTCCTGCCGGAAATGTCTCGACATCTGTCCGACCAATGCCTTCCCCGCACCCTGGCGCCTCGATGCGCGACGCTGCATTTCCTATCTCACCATCGAGCACAAGGGCCACATCGACCGCGAGTTCCGCACGGCAATGGGGAACCGCATCTTCGGATGTGACGACTGCCTTGCCGTCTGTCCCTGGAACAAGTTTGCCCGGGTTGCCAGGGACGCGGACTTCCTGCCTCGGTCCGAACTCACGCGGCCACGGCTGGCCAGCCTTGCCACACTCGACGACGCTGCCTTCCGCGCCCTCTTCACGGCCAGCGCCGTCAAGCGCACAGGCCGCGACCGCTTTGTGCGCAATGTCATGATCGCCCTGGGCAACAGCGGAGATGGCGACGCTGTCCCCGTCGTCGAGAGCAGGCTGGCGGATTCCTCGGCGCTGGTCAGGGCGATGGCGGTGTGGGCCCTGTCCCGCCTGACACCGGCAGCGCATTTTGCCGCCGCCAGGAAGCGCCATCTGGCAGGGGAGGATGACCCCCAGGTCAGGCGCGAGTGGAGGGAGGGTTCCGAAGCCCGATGACGGCATTCTTCTGCCTTGGCCTCGGATATACGGCCCACCGCCTTGCCCTCGAACTCCGGGACCAGGGCTGGCACGTCTCCGGGACCGTACGCGATCCGGCGCGAATTGCCGGCCTGGCCCGTGACGGGATCGAGGCGGCGGTGTTCGGCAGCGACGCGGTCGCGTCTCTTCTGTCGCGGGCCACCCATGTCATCGACTCCATACCACCCATCCCCGGCGAAGCGCCGCTGCCGCTGGTCCGCCACGCCGACGCCTTCACCCATCTCGAGGAGCTGCGTTGGCTGGCCTATCTCTCGACCACGGGCGTCTACGGGGACCGCCAGGGGAACTGGGTCGACGAGTCGGACGAAGCAGCGCCGGCGACCGAACGGGGAGCACGTCGTGTTGCTGCAGAACAGGCCTGGCTCATCATGCATGAACGCTATGGCCTTCCGGTGCATGTCTTCCGTCTGGCGGGAATCTACGGGCCCGGCCGCGGGGTACTCGAACAGGTGCGCGCAGGAAGGGCGCGGCGCATCATCAAGCCGGGACAGGTGTTTTCGCGCATCCATGTCGACGATATCGTGGCCACGCTGAAGGCCTCCATGGCCAGACCCTCGCCAGGCGCCATCTACAACGTGTGCGACGATGAACCGGAATCACCGGCGCTCGTCACGGAATACGCCTGCCGTCTCCTCGGCGTCACGGCACCCCGGCCCGTGGCCTTTGCGGACGCGGACCTCTCCGTCATGGCCGCAAGCTTCTATGCCGACAACAAGCGCGTCTCCAACCGCAAGATCAGGGAGGAGCTCGGCGTCCGCCTCCGCTACCCCTCCTATCGCGAGGGGCTGGCGGCGCTGGCGGCGTCCTCGAGCCCGTTGAGTGCCCTGCCGAGAAGTGCAAGGTCCTGATCGCGCGACAACCGGTGATCACCGTCCTTGACCAGGTGGACGCTGACGTCATCCGTCGCCAGCCTGGCGGCGAGGTCGAGGGCGAGCGACCACTTCACCGAATCGTCCCTCATGCCGTGGAGCAGCCGCACCGGCACGTCGATGGCGATTGGGCGGCGCATCACCAGGTGACGGCGCGCCTCCTCGATGAAGCCATGGGTCACCGTGTAACCGCCACCCTCTTCCTCGACCGCAATGACACCGTCGCGCCGCAGTCGTTCCTGGTCTTCGGTCGAGAGATTCCAGAAGATGTCCTGCGAGAAATCGGGCGCTGCGGCAATGCCGACGAGGGCGGCCACGCGGCGGGGCCGCGCCAGGGCCACGTTCAGCATGATCCAGCCACCCATGCTGGAGCCGACAAGGATCTGCGGACCCTCGGTCAGGGAGTCGAGAACAGCCAGGGCATCCGTGGTCCAGGCGCCGATGGTGCCGTCCTCGAAACGCCCACCCGACTGGCCGTGACCACTGTAATCGAAGCGCAGGAAGGAACGTCCGCGGCGGCAACACCGTTCATCGAGCCACGTCGCCTTCGTCCCCGACATGTCGGAGGCATAGCCACCGAGAAACACCACACCCGGACGGGTGCCGGTGCGGCGGGCGTAGGCGAGAGCGATCCCATCGTCGCGTTCGAGCCATCTCGTATCTGTGTCCGGCATGGCCTATACCATGGTTGCTTGGTGCAAGCGGCAGGTGTCTCTATATCATGATTGAACGTCAGGACGGCTCTCTTGTCGTTCTCCAGGTCATTCCGCGGCTCAAGATCGGCGGCGCCGAACGCGCCGTCATCGATATTTCCCAGGCACTCAACGCCGCCGGCATGCAGTCCCTCGTCACCTCCCAGGGGGGCGAACTCGTGCCTGACCTGCTGCACACGAAGGCCATTCATGTGGCGATGCCCGTCGCTTCCAAGAATCCCCTGACCATCGCCCTCAACACGTTGCGCCTCGTCCGCCTGATCCGCATCCATCACGTCAACGTGATCCATGTCCGTTCCAGGGCGCCCGCCTGGTCCGCCCTGGCTGCCGCGCGGCGCACGGGGACACCGATCGTCACCACCTTCCATGCCCCCTACACCATCAGCTCCAGGGCCAAGCGGCTCTACAACTCCGTGATGGCGCGCGGCGACCGGGTGATCGCCATCTCCGGATACGTGGCCCGCCACGTGCGCGAGGAGTACGGAGTCCCGGAAGACCGTCTGCGCTGCATCTTCCGAGGTATCGACATGGCGCGGTTCGACCCGGTTGCGGTGAGCATCGACCGTATCACCACCCTGGCGGACTACTGGAACCTGTCGGACGGCGTTCCCATCATCATGTTTCCCGGACGCCTGACACGGCTCAAGGGTCACCATGTCATGATCGACGCCCTCAAGCAGCTGCGCCGTGACGCCATGTGCCTGATGGTGGGTGTGGCCGGCGCCCGCCCCGCACTGCGCCGGGAGGTCGAGAACCGCATTCTCGAGGCCGGACTCGAGGGGCGGGTGACGCTCATCGACAGCTGCCACGACATGCCGGCAGCCTACCGCCTCGCCGATGTCGTCGTGCAACCCTCCCTCGTTCCGGAGGGATTCGGGCGCGTCGCCGTCGAGGCGCAGGCCATGGGTGTTCCCGTCGTCGCGTCCGATACCGGCGCCACCAGCGAAACCGTCCGCCAGGGCGTAACCGGATGGCTGACGCCTTCAGGTGACGCCGGCGCCCTGGCCGAGGCACTGACCGCGGCGCTGGATCTCGATGCCGAGGCGCGCATCAGGCATGCGGCGGTCGCCAGGGCCCATGCGGTATCGCATTTTGCCCTCGGCAACATGTGCAACGCCACCCTCGAGGTCTATCGGGAACTGACCGCCCGGCCATGACGGGAAGAATTCTCGTCATCAGGCTTGGCGCCCTCGGGGATTTCGTCATGGCCAGCGGTGCCTTCGCATCGATCCGCGCATTCCATGACACCGCCCGCATCGTGCTTCTGACACGCCCGGCCTACGCCGGTCTCGGCCGCGCCGGCGGCTGGTTCGACGACGTGTGGATCGACCGGCGGCCGGTGTGGTGGAAGCCGCATGGCATCCTTGTCCACAAGAGATGTCTCGATTCCGGCGCGTTCGAGCGTGTCTACGATCTGCAGATCTCGGATCGCACCTCCGCCTACTATCATCTGCTGAGGCGTCCACGGCCCGAGTGGTCGGGCGTGGCCCGCGGCTGCTCCCTCCACAACCATCGCCGCGAACTCGTGCAGTACCACCCCGTAGAGCGTCATGCACTCCAGCTGCGCCGAGCCGGCGTGCAGCGGATCCTGCCTCCCGACCTGTCGATGATCCGCACCCGGCCACCCGCCGGCATGCCCGTCGGCCGCATGGCGCTGCTGGTGCCCGGCTGCGCGCCGCACCGCCCGGAAAAGAGGTGGCCGGCCGCGCACTTTTCCGCTCTCGCCCGCGGCATGCTCGAGCGCGGCATCACGCCCCTGCTCATCGGCAGTCCGCACGAAGCCGATGTCCTCGAACGGATTGCCGCCATTGATCCCGCCATCGTCAACATGATGGGACGCACCAGCCTCGAGGAGATCGTTGCCCTGGCGCGTCATGCAGTGTTCGCCGTCGGCAATGATACGGGACCAATGCACATCGCCGCCACTGCCGGCTGCGCTTGCATCGTCCTCTTCTCGCAGGCGTCCGACCCGGATCTTTCACGGCCCCACGGCCCGCGCGTGACGGTGCTGCGCCGCGACACGCTCGGCGAGCTGCCTCCGGAAGAGGTTGCACAAGCCTTGCACAGCCTCCATGTATGGCATCGCTCACCGCCGGAGACCCTGAAGGCATGAACACCTGCCCGGGAACCATCGACGTCACGCTGCCGGACGGCTCCTGTCGCACGTTTGCCTCTCCGGTCACCGGTACGGACGTGGCGGCATCCATCGGCCCTGGCCTGGCGCGGGCCGCCTGGGCGGTGAAGGTCGACGGTGACCTGCGCGATCTCGGCAGGGAAATCGATCACGACGCGGTCATCGAGATCGTGACATCGAAGTCGGCGGAAGCGCTCGAACTGCTGCGCCACGATGCCGCCCATGTGCTGGCACAGGCGGCGAAGGAGCTCTTTCCGGAGGTCCAGGTGACGATCGGGCCGGTGATTGCCGACGGATTCTACTACGACTTCGCCCGCGACGAGCCGTTCACGCCGGCGGACATGGAGGCCATCGAGGCCCGCATGGTGGAAATCGTCGACCGCGATGAACCCATCAGCCGCGAAGTCTGGGACCGTGACGAGGCGGCGCGCTTCTTCGAATCCATCGGCGAAGCCTACAAGGCGGAAATCATCCGCGACCTTCCCGCCAGGGAGACCATCACGCTCTACCGGCAGGGCGACTGGATCGATCTGTGCCGAGGTCCGCATCTTCCGTCCACGGGCAGACTGCCGAAGGCCTTTCGTCTCACACGCCTCGCAGGCGCCTACTGGAGGGGCGACAGCCGCAATGCGATGCTGCAGCGCATCTACGGCACGGCCTGGCCCGACAAGGCGCAGCTGCAGGACTGGCTGGACCGCCTCGAGGAAGCCGCAAGGCGCGATCACCGGCGCCTCGGGCGCGAAATGGATCTCTTTCATTTCCAGGACGAGGCTGTCGGTTCGGCCTTCTGGCATGCCCCTGGCTGGCGTCTCTACCGCACTCTCCAGGACTACATGCGCCGTCGCCTCGAGAACGCCGGCTACCAGGAGGTCAACACGCCGCAGATGGTGTCGCGGTCACTGTGGGAGGATTCCGGTCACTGGGAAAAGTTCCGCGACAACATGTTCACGGCGACCACGGAAGACGAACGCATCTGGGCCATGAAGCCGATGAACTGTCCCTGCCACGTGCAGATCTTCCGCCAGGGGGTGAGGAGCTATCGTGACCTGCCGCTGCGCATGGCCGAGTTCGGTTCCTGTCTGCGCTATGAACCTTCCGGCGCCCTCCATGGTCTGCTGCGGGTCCGCTCCTTCACCCAGGACGATGCGCACATCTTCTGCTCGGAAGAGGAGATCGCTTCCGAGACCGTCCATTTCTGCACGCTGCTGGCATCCGTCTACCGCGATCTCGGTTTTGCCGAATTCTCGGTCCGGTTCGCCGACCGCCCGGCCGTGCGCGCCGGCGACGATGCCGTGTGGGACCAGGCGGAAGAGGCGCTCAGACAGGCGGCCTCCGGAACGGGGCTGGAGATGTCCTACAGTCCGGGGGAGGGCGCCTTCTATGGTCCGAAGCTGGAGTTCCATCTGCGTGACGTCATCGGCCGTGACTGGCAGTGCGGCACCCTGCAGGTGGACTTCGTCATGCCCGAACGGCTCAATGCCACCTACGTCGCGGAGAATGGCGAACGGCGCCGCCCGGTGATGCTGCATCGCGCGATCCTCGGATCATTCGAGCGCTTCATCGCGATCCTGATCGAGCACTACGCCGGAAACTTCCCGCTGTGGCTGGCTCCGGTCCAGTATGCCGTGGCAACCATCACCAATGATGCCGATGACTATGCCGAAGAGGTGCATGCGCACCTCGCCGCTGCCGGACTCGCCGGCGTCATCGATACCGGATCCGAGAAGATCGGCTACAAGGTGCGGCGGCATTCGGTGTCGAAGGTGCCGGTGCTCCTTGCCCTCGGCCGGCGCGAGAAGGAGGAACGCACGGTGTCGTTGCGCCGACTCGGCAGCACGGAACAGCAAATCCTTGATCTTGACGCCGCCATCCATACACTTGGCGCACAATCCGTTCCGCCGGATCTCGCCCGAAAGACCTGAATAACCCGAGGAGTTGGTTACATAGCACGCTACGGACAGAACATGGCCCCGCCCGTCAAGTCGGGACCGCGGGCCAACGAGGACATCAATGCACCCAGCGTCCGGCTCATTTCGGCCGATGGAGCGCAGGTCGGCGTCGTCACCCTCCAGGCAGCACTGAGGGCTGCAGAGGATTCCGGCCTCGATCTCGTCGAGGTTTCCCCCAACGCCGATCCGCCGGTCTGCAAGCTTCTCGACTACGGGAAGTACAAGTACGAGGCGCAGAAGAAGGCCAACGAGGCGCGCAAGCGCCAGAAGACCTTCGACGTCAAGGAAATCAAGATGCGGCCCAACATCGATGATCACGACTACGGCGTGAAGATGCGCGCCCTTGCCCGGTTCATCGGTGACGGGGACAAGGTGAAGGTCACGATCCGTTTCCGCGGCCGGGAACTTGCCCACCCGGAAATCGGCAGGAACCTTCTCGAGCGCATCCGGGACGAGGCCCAGGAACTCGCCAAGATCGAGATGATGCCGCGTATGGAAGGGCGCCAGATGATCATGGTGATGGCGCCGAAGTAGCGCCCCTTGCATTAGCCCGGTCAAGGGGGTATGACGGCGTTCCCCACGACCGGGGGCAGTCCCTGACGAAGACCGGATTGGCCCGATGCCGAAACTCAAGTCGAAAAGCTCGGTGAAGAAACGGTTCTCGACGACCGGAAGCGGCAAGTTGCGCCGCAACTTTGCCGGCAAGCGCCACTTCATGCGCCGCCGGACGAGGAGGTTCCTGAGGACCACGCGCGGCACGGCGGCGGTAAGCCCGGCAGACGCGAAGATGATCCGCCGTCTGCTGGCGGGCGGCTGACACACACCAGACCGGACACGTTGAACGATGGCCAGAGTCAAACGCGGAACGACGTCCCACGCACGTCACAAGAAGCTTCTCAAGCAGACCAAGGGGTACCGGGGTCGCGCCAACAGTTGCGTTTCCGTGGCCCTGATGCGCCTCGAGAAGGGTCTGCAGTACGCCTACCGCGACCGCCGTACGCGCAAGCGCGATTTCCGCCGCCTGTGGATCCAGCGCATCAACGCCGGAGCGAGGCAGCACGGCCTCACCTACGGGCAGTTCATGCACGGCCTCAAGCGTGCCGGAGTTGACCTTGACCGCAAGATCCTGGCCGATCTCGCGGCACGGGAGCCCGCGTCGTTTAGCAAGTTGTGTGACGAGGCCCGCTCGGCGGTCTCCAGCGCTGCCTGATCAACAGACAGACTGACGGACCAGAACCTGACCGGCGAAGGGGCCTCCTGGAGGCCCCTTTGTGCTGTTTGGACCCGACATGGACGACCGCATCACCACCATTCTCAACGACACCCTCGACGCCATAGCCGGTGCCGGTGACACCGCCGGGCTTGACGCCATCCGTGTCGCCACGCTGGGACGCAAGGGTTCGATCACGCTCCTGATGAAGGGCCTCGGCGCCCTGGATCCGCAGGCGAGGCGCCAGGCCGGGCAGGCGCTCAATGCCGCAAAGAACGACCTTCAGTCCGCCATCGACAGGCGCAGGGAGGAACTCGATCGAGAGCGTCTCGAGGCCCGTCTCGAGGCCGAACGCATCGATGTCACACTCCCGGAACGGCCCGCATCCACCGGCACCGTGCATCCCGTCAGCCAGGCAACCGACGAGATCATCGCCATCCTTGCCGACCTGGGATTCACAGTGGCCGAGGGGCCCGACATCGAGGATGACTGGTTCAATTTCGGCGCCCTCAACATGCCGGAGGAACATCCGGCGCGCCAGGAACACGACACCTTCTACCTGCCGCCTGTCGCCGGCGGAACCCGGCCGGTGCTGCGTACTCACACGTCGCCGGTGCAGATCCGCCACATGCTGGAGAACCCGCCACCCATCCGCATCATTGCTCCGGGCCGGACCTACCGAAGCGACAGTGATCTCACACACACGCCCATGTTCCACCAGGTCGAGGGCCTGGTGATCGACCGGGACATTCACATGGGTCATCTCAAGGGTTGTCTGCGTCAGTTTGTCGAGGCCTTCTTCGGCGTCGATGATGTGCCGATGCGCTTCCGTCCGAGCTATTTTCCCTTCACGTCTCCGTCCATGGAGGTGGACATCGGCTGTTCCTTCTCCGACAACCGGCTCACCATCGGCGAAGGCGCAGGCTGGATGGAGATCCTCGGAAGCGGCATGGTGCACCCCCGTGTGCTCGCCAACGGCGGCGTGGACCCCGAGATGTGGCAGGGCTTTGCCTTTGGTCTCGGCATCGACCGTCTCGCCATGCTGAAGTACGCTATTCCGGATCTGCGTGGTTTCTTCGATGCCGATCTGCGCTGGCTGCGCCACTACGGATTCAGGCCGCTCGATGTTCCCACCCTCTATGGTGGATTGACGCCATGACCGCCGCGCCGCTTGAGGCGGACAAGCGCCACGGCCGTCAGGCTCCGGCCAGGTCATCCACTGGAGTGGCCGGGGTGTCCCCGGACCAGGTGGCGCCCGAAACGGATTCGCGACCATGAAGCTGACGCTCGCATGGCTGAAACGGCATCTCGAGACGAGCGCTTCGCTCGATGAGATTGTCGCCACGCTCAACCGCATCGGCCTCGAGGTCGAAGGGGTCGAGGATCGCTCGCGTGATCTCGCTCCCTTCACGGCCGCCCGGGTGGTATCCGCAGAACTCCATCCCAACGCCGAAAGGCTTCGGGTGTGCCTGGTCGAAACGGCAGACGCCGAAGTCCAGGTGGTCTGCGGCGCACCCAACGCGCGGGCCGGCATGGTGGGTGTCTTCGCCCCGTCCGGCAGCCATATCCCGGGTACCGGTCTCGACCTCAAGAACACCGTGATCAGGGGCGTCGAGAGTCGCGGCATGCTCTGCTCGGAGCGCGAGATGGGCCTCTCCGACGAACACGAGGGGATCATCGAACTTCCCGATCAGACGCCGGTCGGAACCTCCTTTGCCGCCTTTGCCGGCCTCGATGATCCCGTCATCGACCTCTCCGTGACGCCTGACAGGGGCGACTGCTTCAGCGTGCGCGGTATCGCCCGGGATCTCGCCGCAGCCGGTCTCGGGGAACTGCTGCCGCTCGACACGGCTCCATGGCCGGGAACCTACGACAGCCCCCTCGCCATCGAACTCGACTTCGCACCCGGCACCGAAGACGCCTGTCCGGCCTTCCTCGGCCGCCACTTCCGGGGGCTCGCGAACGGTTCGAGTCCGGAATGGATGCGGCGGAAACTCGAAGCCGTCGGCCTGCGTCCCATCACCGCGCTCGTCGACATCACCAACTGGCTCACCCTGGATATCGGACGCCCGGCGCACATCTACGATGCCCGCAAGGTCAGCGGTCCGATTGGTGCCAGACTGGCACGGCCGGGAGAGGACTTCGAGGCCCTCAACGGCAAGGCTTACGAGACCGACGACACCATGACCGTCATCTTCGATTCATCCGGGATGCTGGGACTCGGCGGTGTCATCGGCGGTGCGGGAACCGGGGCCGATGAAACTACAAGCGAAGGCTTCCTCGAGATAGCCCTCTTCGATCCGCTGCGCACGGCGGCCACCGGCCGCAAGCTCAACCTGGTGAGCGATGCCCGCCAGCGCTTCGAACGTGGCATCGACAACGCCTTCGCCGCCGAGAGCATGGAGATCGCCACCCGGCTCATCCTGTCGATCTGCGGCGGCGAGGCAAGCCATGTGGTGACCGCCGGCAATGTTCCCCGGTCCCGCAAGCAACTCGAGATGCGTCCCTCGCGTATCCTCACCCTGGGCGGTATCGAAATCACCCCGGCACGGGCCGAAGGAATTCTCGGCGACCTCGGGTTTGACGTGCGCCAGGCCGGCGATGACCTGTGGTGCGTCGACGTACCGTCGTGGCGCCATGACATGGAGTGCGAACCCGACGTCATCGAGGAAATCCTGCGAATTCACGGATTCGACGCGATCCCGATGGCAACGCTGCCGCGACCTGGCGGCATCCCGCGCGACGCTCTCTCGACCGGGCAGAAGAGACTGCGCCGGGCCCGCCGGATCCTTGCGGGGCGGGGTCTCGACGAAGCGGTCACCTATTCCTTCATCGCCTCGGGCAGGGCCAGCATGTTTGGCGGCGGCGATGACGGACTGGAACTGATCAATCCGATCTCATCGGACATGTCGGCGATGCGCCCCTCCCTGGTCCCCGGCCTCCTCGAGGCAGCGGCACGCAATCAGGCGAGAGGGTTGCGGGATCCCGGCCTCTTCGAGATCGGCCCCGTCTATCACGGCATCGCCGACCAGAAGACGGCCATCGCCGGACTGAGAACGGGACGCACCGGACCACGACACTGGTGCGGTGGCGACCGGGACGTGGACACCTTCGATGCCAAGGCCGATGCCATGGCGGTTCTCGATGCGGCGGGCGTCCCGATCGGCCGACTCGACACGACAGCCGACGCCGAGACGTGGTTTCACCCCGGACGGTCAGGTATCCTGCGACTCGGACCCAAGGCCCTCGCCTCCTTCGGCGAAGTGCATCCGGACATTCTCCGCTCCCTCGATGTCACCGGCCCGGCCGTCGTCTTCGAACTCCACCTCGAGGCGCTTCCCCGGCCGCGGACCCGGTCGCCGTCGCGCCCGGACCTCCACCTTTCGCGTTTCCAGCCGGTGCGCCGCGACTTCGCCTTCCTTGTCGATTCGCACGTGCCCGCCTCCCGGGTGCTGCGCGCCATCACCGGCACGGCAAGGACCCTCATCCGGGAGGTGGATGTCTTCGATCGCTACACCGGGTCCGGGATCGCCGACGGCAAGGTCTCGCTTGCCGTGGCCGTGACCTTCCAGCCCGAAGAGGCAAGCCTGACCGAGAACGAGATCGAGTCCCTCTCCGAACGCATTGTCGAGGCCGTCCGCAAGCGCACCGGCGGGATCCTGCGTGCGCAGTGACCCATGGCAAAGCTCGATCACATCCGGAATGTCGCGATCATCGCCCACATCGACCATGGCAAGTCGACGCTGGCCGATCGCCTGATCGAAGTCTGCGGCGGCCTCGACGAGCGCGAAATGCGGGGCCAGGTCCTCGATGCCATGGATCTCGAGAGGGAACGCGGCATCACCATCAAGGCCCAGACGGTCCGCCTCACCTGGGACGATAAGGACGGCGAGTCCTGGCTCATCAATCTCATCGATACCCCGGGTCACGTCGACTTCACCTACGAGGTCAGCCGCAGCATGCGTGCCTGTGAGGGCGCCATCCTCATCGTCGACGCCACACAGGGGGTCGAGGCGCAGACGGTTGCCAATGCCTACCTGGCGATCGAGGCGGATCTCGAGATTCTTCCCGTCATCAACAAGACCGACCTGGTCGCGGCCGACACGGCGCGCACCCGGCGCGACGTGGAGAGTTCGATCGGCATCGACGCCACTGCCGCCGTTCCCATCTCCGCCAAGACCGGGACCAATGTGCCTGAGGTGATCCGGGCCATCATCGCCCACCTGCCGCCACCGGTGAGCCGGGGAGAGGACCGGCCTCTCAAGGCACTGCTGGTGGATTCCTGGTACGACCCCTATCTCGGAGTCGTCATCCTCGTGCGCGTCTTCGACGGTCATCTCGAGAAACGCCAGAAGATCAGGATGATGGGGACAAGCGCGGTACGCGAAATCGACCGGGTGGGCATCATGACGCCCAAGGCCGTCCTCGTTGACTCCCTTGGTCCTGGCGAAATCGGCTTCATCACCGCCGCCATCAAGGATATCGCCGAGTGCCGGATCGGCGACACCATCACCGATGACCGCCATCCCACGGACACCGCGCTCGAAGGCTTCGCACCGAGTGTGCCGGTTGTCTTCTGCGGTCTCTTCACCACCGATTCGGGCGACTACAACGAGCTGCGCGAGAGTCTCGGCAAGCTCAGGCTCAACGACGCCAGTTTCCACTTCGAGCCCGAAAACTCGGCCGCCCTGGGGTTCGGATTCCGCTGCGGCTTTCTCGGTGTGCTGCACCTCGAGATCATCCAGGAGAGGCTCGAACGCGAGTTCGGCCTCGACCTGCTGGCCACTGCCCCCAGTGTCGTCTACCGGGTGACGCCCAGAACAGGGGAAACCTTCGATCTCCACAACCCGGCGGATCTTCCCGATCCGACGCAGATCGAGTCCATCGAGGAACCGTGGATCCGGGCCACCATCATGGTCCCCGACACCTATCTCGGCGCGGTGCTCCGCCTCGTCACCTCGAGACGCGGCGAACAGGTCGACCTCACCTATGTCGGCGGCCGGGCGATGGTGATCTACCGCCTGCCGCTCGCCGAGGTCGTCTTCGATTTCCATGACCGCCTCAAGTCCGTGTCGAGCGGCTATGCGAGTTTCGACTACCATCTCGACGGCTATCTCGAGGGCGACCTCGTGCGTATCGACATCCTCGTCAACGGCGAGCAGGTCGACGGACTGAGCCTCATCGCCGAAGGCAGCCGGGCCGAGGCCCGCGGCCGCGCGATCTGCGAGAAACTGAAAGATGCCATCCCGCGGCAACTCTTCAAGGTACCGATCCAGGCCGCCATCGGGAGCAGGATCATCGCCCGCGAGACCCTCTCGGCCCTGCGCAAGGATGTGCTCGCCAAGTGCTATGGCGGCGATGTCAGCCGCAAGCGCAAGCTGCTCGACCGCCAGAAAAGGGGCAAGAAGCGGATGCGCCAGTTCGGCAATGTCGAGATCCCCCAGGACGCCTTCCTCGCTGCCCTCAAGCTCGCCGACTGAACACCCGTGCTTGTCCACACCCGGCACTATCGCTAGGTTCACGCCCGTCTGCGAAGACGGAGGGGTGGCCGAGCGGTCTAAGGCGCACGCCTGGAAAGCGTGTTGGGCGCAAGCCCTCACGGGTTCGAATCCCGTCCCCTCCGCCACAGTTTCTGTGTACTACATTGTTATTAGACGGTTTTCATTGACCGCCGTCAATCAATGTCCCACATGTTTCTTGCTCACTGGCATGGTCGGTCTTCTTCCTGCTATCGCGTGGCGTATCAGGAAACTTTGGACCGCGATCGCTGGCGCCACTGGCTGACACGCGCCTCACTCACGCCGAACCGCGCCGCCGCAAATGAACATCAGTCCAGGATCAGGATCGGCGACCTCGGCAAAAGCCCGCTCGGACGACACAACTCCGGCTGACACCTTTCCAGCCGACGATGTGCACAGGCACGACGAAGCAGCCGCTACCTGGGCAAGAGTCGTCCGTCACCAGTTGTGTCGCCGATCCCGTTCTTGTGTCCTGGCGACGGTCCTAGAAGCCGGCCTTTATCTCATCGAACAGGACGATGTACTTCTCGCGCACCTCCGGCGCGATCTCGCCGAAGAAGCGGCTGGTCGCCATCATCGTATCCGGGTCGCTGAGGCCGAGGTTGTCGAGGATGGCGGCGTCGACCAGTTCGAACGACTTGGCGTTGGAGTGGCCGTATCCGTACATCTCGATCAGGTTCTTGCCCGACGCCGGCGAGAGCCAGGCGTCGATGAACTCATAGGCCTTGTCCTGGTCGCCTGGACCGTCGGCGAGCAGCGACAAGCCGCACACCCAGGTCCAGATGCCTTCCTTCGGGTTCATGTAGGTGACGTTGACACCCTGGTTCTTGAGCTCGACGACGGCGCTGTTCCAGGCATAGGACGCGACCATTTCGCCCGAGGCGAGCGCCTGTTCGACGCTGGTTTGATCGGTCCAGTAAAAGCGCAGGATTTCGCGCTGCTTGCGCAGGAGTTCCGTCGCCTCCTCCAACTCGGCATCGGTCATGTCGAAGGGGTTCTCGGCATCGATCACCGAACCGACGACGGCCATGACGCCGTCAACCGAGTCAAAGATGCCGAGACGTCCGGCATACTTTTCATCGAACAGGATGGCCCATGACTCGTTCTTCTGGTCTTCGGTATCGACATATTCCGGTGCCAGATCGGGGCGGAACAGGACCGACGAGTTGCCCCAGTCGGCTGCCACGAAGTAGGTCAAGCCGTCCTCGCCGATGCTGCCCGGCAGGTCTGTCAGACTCGGGAAGACATCGGAGAAATTGGACAGCCGGCTGGTGTCGATCGGCTCCAGCACACCTGCGTCGCGCCAGCGCCTGGTGCTGTAGGTGCACGGATGGCCGACATCGGCTCGAAAGCCGCCGCGCAGCTTCTGCAACGCTTCCTCTTCCTCGCCGAACAGGGCAAACGCCGGCGTCGCCTCATACTGTTCGACATAAGGTACGTAGAATTCGGGCAGATCATAACCGCCCCACTCGAACACTTGCAGCGAGTCGTCGATAGGCAGCGATTCCTGGGCGCGCACACCGCCCGGGCCGAACGTCATGGTCGTCAGGCCGACGCCGGCCACGGTCAGCGCGCTCACCGCCTGACGCCGCGTCAGATCACAATTGTCGATGCGTGAACGAAACTCCTTGATGTCCATTGCTTTGGGCATGTTCGTATCCTCCCATTGATTCGCGTCATTGTGGGCGTGACCGTCACGGTAGACCAACGTCCAAAGGGAATCCAAGCGCCGAGATGTCAGATTTCGCGATTACCGCGCTGTCGTCAGTGCCGTGACGTCTCGCAGGGAGCCTGCCGACTGGTGTTATTCAGGGGCACGGCATCCTTGATGTAGTCGCCGAAAGTCCCCGCCGACAGGCCGAAATCGTCGAGCACGCCGCAAACCTCGGGTACGACACCCTCCAGCGTCACGCACTTCCCGTCGCTCAGCGCGTCGTCCAGCAACGCGGATCGCAGAATCGCCCTGCCATCGATCCAGGTCGCCAGAATGTCCCTGTCCGTCGCCTCCAACACTGCGTCGTATGGATCCCGGCCGTCATGTTTCACGAGGACAAGATCCGCCCGCAGTCCGGGGCGGGCCGCCCCGAACCTGTCCTCGAGACCAAGCGCGTAGGCTCCGTTGACGGTGGCCATGCGCCACAGTGCTTCGCCAGACAGCGCCACGCCGGCTTCCTCCGCCACCCGCCTCGCGCACCTGACCTCCTCGCGCATGTTGAAAGACCCGCTCGGCGACCAATCTGTCGACAGGGCGATCCGCACGCCGCTCTCCAGGGCGCCCGCGATGTCGACGGTCTCGCCGTAGAGCGCGAGATTGGAGCGCGGCGACCACACCAGCGTCACGTCGAATTCGTGCATCAGTGCGTAGTCTTCCCGGTCAGTGGCCACCCCGTGAACAAGGGAATAGCGTCGATCGCGCCTCTGCACGCGCGTCAGGTAGCGGGCCACCTCGGCCCTTGCCGCGCAGCTCGATCGCCTGCCTTCGCCGACGTGTGGAACGTAGGCCATGAAAGACAGATTGTCGCCAGCCGGCGGCGGGAACCGGTAGGTCGCACCGCCGGCGCATTCCTCCCTCAGGTCCTCCACCACTCGAAACGAGAAGGGGAAGGTCGACGCATCCGCTTCCGCGTCGTACAACGCCGGATCACCCTCGCGCTTGTGACGGTTGACGTTGCGGATCACCCCCGGCACGCCACCCGACCCCGCGATCACCGTCGCCCCGCCAAGCAGGTGCCGCAGTTCCATGGCGACGAGGACCGCGTTCGTTCGCGGATCCTCGGGATCGAAGCGGTGAGGCCGGGGCGACGGCAGTTTCATCTTGTCGTTGAGGCCGAGGCGCCATTCGTCCCGGTGGACATAGCCCGGGTTCAGGTTCGGGTCGGGGAAGGCCCAGCTGTAGGCCGGATGTTCATGGGCATTGACAAATCCCGGCGACAGGACGGCCCTGCCGCGGCAGTCGAGAACGGCCGCGTGGGGGAAGTCGGCCCGCACTGAATCGAAGTCCGAAACGGCCCCGAGGCTTCCGTTGAAGCGGATGTAGACGGCATGATTCGGCCTGTGCCCTTCCGGCAGCAGGACATCGGCGCTGACGATCAGTCCGGGAACGGACCTTTCGGTCTGTGCGGCCGGCGTGAACGCGCAGTGCCGGTCGTCCCCCGGTTCCGATCCGGCTGCGGTGCCGGAGATGGGCGTCACGCCCGCACACATCGTCATCGCAATCAGGCAGACTGTCATGCAGCGTTGCAGTCTTCCGCGGGCGGTCGCCTGGGGGTGAGTGGCCATCGTTGCGAATCCCTGACGCTGCCACAGTTCGCACATCGACATGATATACATCGCTCACCCAGGACCGGAAATGCCGTCACTTGGCTCGCGCGTTCGATGGCGACCGGCACCACGACCAGCTGAGCAAGCGGGATTCCGGGAGGCACGTCTCCACGCCCAAAGGCACCGCGTCTGTTGAACGGCTCGCAGCCATCCTGCTCCTGCTGAAGACCGAGTGCCGACACACCAGATGTTCGGGCTGCGCTGTGCCGCAGACAGGAGCATGAGCGCGCGACCCCCAGGCCGGGTGATCTCCCCTGGCTCATGCTGCGTCACGTGCTGGAACCGGTCGAATCTGCGCCGAAACTCGCGGGTGCTCGCAATGGTCATGGCTGACTCCTCGGATCACGGCAGGAGCCCGGCGCGGGCTGCGGACAGCGAGGCCAGCAGAAAACGGATGCCTGGTTGGTCGACGAAAACTCAGTAACGTTCCGCCCAGTCGTAACGATCGAACGGCGGCGGACCATTCTCGCTGAAATACTCCTCGACGGCGGCGATTCGACCATCCCGCACGCTGAAGAACGACACCGCGAACAACGTGGTCCCGTCATTGGCAATTTCGGTCACGGTCACCACGCCACCGTCGCATTCCTCGATCCGCCGGACCGTACAGCGCGAGTCACCCGGGTAGTTCTCGTTGAGGGCAACGAAGTTCTCCCGGCCGCGGATGCGCTCCCGGGTACTGGGCCAGTGCGCCTCGAAGTCCTCCGAGAACAGCGGCAGGGTGTCCCGGAATCGCCCAAGGTCGAACAGGCGCCAGAGCTCGGCGGCCAGCTCCCGGGCCGGGCGTACGGAAGTCACGATGCGCCCCCCGGTGCAGAACGTGTCAGCTTCAATGCCATGCCAGCTCCGAATTCGCGAGTTGATGTGTCCGTGCAGCACGGGGACACGAAAGGTCGAGCGTGGTTCAGTTGGACCAACTGGAGGTCGCAAAGTCCAGGTGCGCCCGCCCGGACTCCGTGGCCGGTTGCCGTCAGTCGCACGCCGAGGGAAAGTGCACGCGGCCCGAACCGCACGACCCGGGTCAGAGGATAGCCGAACCCGGGCTTTCGCGCTCGTGAACCTATGGCAAGCCAGACCCGGCCAGGCATCTGGAGCGTGAGCTCGTGGAACTGGAGGGCGCAGACGAGGCAGATGACCCCTTTCGGAACGAGCTTCGCAACTTCAGCCAGATCATGTGGTGCTGTCACCTCGGCATCGGCGAACTGATAGAGACCGCGCGTGACGCGGATGAGAATCCGGTCCCTGAGCATGCGCGCGAGCGTTTCCGGGTGGATGCCGGCGTTACTGAGTTCGATGCCGCGCATGGGGCCGTGGACCTTGAGAAGGGCGACAGCCCGATCCTTCTGAGGTGTCATGAACGAGGACGGCATGTGAACAACAGGCGGTTGTCAGATCGTATCAACCGACATTTTCTCACAACACAATGCGGTCAAGCAGAACAGCGGACGTGTCCATTCCTGGCCTTGCCCGAGGCAGAATTCAGTCAGGTCCGGCACCACCGGCGCCGGGCCTGACTGCGAACTCCTGGGTCGGTCAAGCGAACGAGCGACTCAGAACCCGGCCTTCAACTCTTCCCAACGGTTGGCAAGCACTTCGGGCTCGTTCATCGTCTGCTGGAACTGGGCGGTTGCGAGGAACTCCTCGACCTTCGAGGTCTGACCGATCGAGTTGAGGAACTCCTCGTCGAACCCCTCGTAGGACTTCACGTTGGAGTGCCCGTAGTACCAGTTGCCGATCTCGTACGCTCCGGCTTCGGGCGAAATGAAGGAGTCGATGATCTCGTGCGCCTTCTCGTAGAAGCCGTCCTTGATCGCGGCGGGATGGATGCACAGGCCGCAATGCCACGTGAGTGCGCCTTCCCTGGGCGTGGCCCAGGCGAACTCGAAGCCTGTGCCCTCAGCATGCGCCGCGAGTTCCGCAACGAGTCCGTTGTCGGACACCGCAATAATGAGTTCGCCCGCTGCCACCGCCTGGCCACGCTCCGTGAACGAGGACTCGAGCCCGCGATTGAGCGGCATCTGCTTGCGCAGGAGATCCTCGCACTGGATGCGTTCGGCCTCGTTCATGTTCCAGGGAGTGATACCCAGGACAAGGGCCGCGATCGCGAAGGCTTCGTAAGCGTGGTTGGAGATCGAGAGGCGGCCCGAATACTTCTCGTTCCACAACGCTTCCCATGTCTGGTTCGCGGGATCGGCGTATTCCGGTGCGAGGTCGGTGCGGATGACCATCGAGGTCTGGCCCCAGTCCTCCGGCACATAGAGCCGCACACCGTCCACCACCGAGTGGGGCACATCCTTGAAGACCTGCATGACGTCAGGCCAGTTCGAAAGCCGGTCGGTCTCGATCGGAGCCAGAAGGCCCGCGTCATACCAGAGCTTGAGTGAGGGACCGCAAGGGTAGGTGACGTGCGGTTCGTAGCCGCCCCACATCTTGGCAAAGGCCTCGTCTTCTGAGGCGAAGAAGTTGTAGTTCGGCTCGCGGCCGTACTTCGCCGTGTAGTGGACCATGAACTCCGGCTCGTCATAGCCGCCCCAGGTGAAGAATATCGGGTGGTCGTCGTCAGCCTCCTGGGCGAGCGCGCTCCCTCCCAGGGTGTGCACGGTCAGCGTGCCGATACCGTAGGTCGCCATGACCCGGTGGGTGTCCCGCCTGGTCAGTTTGCCATCGCACAACAGGTCGTGGAAACGGGTTGTCTCCATCAGTGGCTTCAATGTCATCAGAATCTCCCTCTTTCTCTTTCAGTTGTTGCTATCATCATAGCCGCCGTCATGGCTCAGGTCAGCCTCCGCCCTGCGCCCTGGCGTCATCCATCGTGCCCACCGTGCCGCGCGCGTTGTTCCATGCCGGATCAGGCGGCGTGTCGACCCAAGCCGGGCAGTCGCCGCGATAGCTGCCGCACAGGTCGTCGCCCGAGTCGTGCGCCATGTAGCCGAGCAGCGCGCGGACGCGGGGGCTGTACCGCGCCGCCACCCCGGGCGGCGTGATCAGGTACTGGTTGACCTCCGGGCGCAGCCATCCCAGGCAGTAGCTGTTGACCAGCCCCAGGCGTGGCGAGTTGCTTCGGTTCGCGCCAGCGCCGTGCCAGGTCGAGCCCAGGTAGAAGACCGCCGATCCCCTCGGCATCACCGTGGATTCCCAGTTCGATACATCCGGAAGGTGCCACGAGCGCAGCAGACGATGGCTGTGGGGGATCACGCGCGTGCCGCCATTCTCTTCGGTGAAGTCGCTGAGGGACCACATCACGCCCAGGGTCATTTCCATGCCGGCGATATCGATCGGATAGACTGTATCGTCGCGATGGAGCGCCTGGTGCGTTTCACCGGGCATGACCTCGATCGCCGTCAGGCTGCTGATCCGGTATGTCGCGGCGTGGGGCAGGAAGACGTGGTTCGCGATGTCGATAACCAGATCATGTTCGACCAGCGCGGCGGCGCCTGGTGCTGTCCGCAGCACACCGCCGTAGCGGTTGGTCAGCTCGCCATTGAAGGCACTGGCCGACTCAAGGCCCCTGGCATCGAGTTCGGGCCGCAGCTCCGCGGCCACGGTATCGGCCAGGTCCTCATCGACCAGATTCATCACGGCAACCACGCCGTCGCGGCTGAGGGCCGCCTTGATTGCCTCGGGGTCGGCGGAACGATCGAAGTAACTCAGCGACATCGGCTTTCCCGGATTCTAATCCGTGGCGAAGTGCAGGCCGAAAGCATACCAATCCGGACCCATGGCGTACAATCGACATATCGGCCCTTCACCTGACCCTGGACCAATCATGCCCCGACGTTGGCTCGGACGAGCTGCGCCGGCGCGCGGGGACACGACCTGCCGCGATCGTGGCAGACGGACGCCTGTCTTCCACCGTCGCGGCAATTGCTGCAAGTTCATTTCGCATCGGATCAAACGTCAGCCGACGATGCCACCGAGCATTCGCGCCATGAATCAACGCCGTGCGCTCGGGAGTCTTGCAGGAAGTCCTATACAATCGGACCGACGCCGATAAGCTGAAACCAACCATAAACAGGGAGTCCCGAACATGCCTAAGCTCAGTCGACGCCAGGTCATGGCATCATCGGCCGCCTTCTCATTCCTTTCGACATTGCCGCATATCGCCCTGGCCGGGGGACATGGCGATACGCTGCGGGTCGCGATCGCGGGCGAGACCGGAGACCTCGACCTCCTGCAGAACGTCTCGACGCTTTCGTCATACACGGTGGTCTTCGACGGTCTCATCCACTATGGCCCCGGGGGCGTGCTTGAGCCCGGTCTTGCCACGGCGTGGACGATCGCCGAGGACGGAAAGTCGATCGCCTTCGACCTCCGTGAGGGCGTCACCTTCTCCGACGGAGCGCCGTTCGACGCCGAGACCGCAAAGTGGAACCTCGAGCGCTGGATGGGTGTCGGCGACTTTTCGTGGATTGGGATCGCTGACGCATACGAGAGCATTGAAACAAGCGGCCCGAACCAGATCACGGTGAGACTCTCGCGACCGGTTCCCGCGGCGCTTCTCGAACTCACCATCGTGCGCCCCGTTCGCTTCCTGTCGCCGAATGCCGTGGACGCGGACGGCAAGCAGGCTTCTCCCGTCGGCACCGGCCCGTGGATCGTCGAGAGCTATTCGTCGAGCGAAACCGTCCTGACGCGGAACGACAACTACTGGGGCGAAAGGCCCTCGTTCAGCCGGATCGAACTGAAGGTCGTGCCGGACGAACTGGCACGCGCCAACGCCCTTCGGGCGGGCGAACTCGACGTGATCGGCGGCGACTGGGTCGCGCCCCTCTCCCCGCGCCGGGCCAAGGCGCTGGAAGGCGAGGGCATGACCATCGTGGCCGAGCCGGGTACCGCGACGACGATTCTCGGCTATTCGCCGAAATCGCCGATGATGCAGAACAGGGGAGTGCGCGAGGCGGTCTTCCTTGGCATCGACCGCGCCGCCATCGCCCAGGTGCTCTTCGAAGGATTTGCGGACCCGAGCGTCGATATCTTCCCGACCACGGTGCCGACTGCGGGCGTGCGCCACGCGGTTCCCGCACGCGACGTCGCGGCCGCTCAGGCAGCGCTGTCGGCGGCGGGCTGGAGTGGTGGCGGTTCAGGTTGGACAAAGGGTGGAGATGCACTTGAAATCGATTTTCTCGTTTCCGAAGAATCCTTCCCGGGATCGCGCCGCATCGCCGAGATGATCCAGGCGATGCTGACCGAGGTTGGGTTCAAGGTCGACATCTCATCGGTCGATAACGCCACGATGCACGAGCGGCGCCCGAACTTCGAGTATGACCTGACTTTCTTCGCCACCTATGGTGCGCCCTACGATCCGCATGGTTCGCTCGGCGCTTCGTTCGTCTCGACGGTCGACACCGGGCCCGACGGCAAGATCTACATCTCCGACGAACTCGACCCCGTGGTGCTCGCCGCGCTCGAAGCCTCGGGCGATGCGCAGGAGGCGGCGATGCAGGGGGTCTACGACTGGCTCTACGACGCCGTGGCCGCCTGCCCGCTCCTGGTGACGCAACGGATCTGGGCGGTGCATCCGCGCGTTCAGGGCTTCAGCCTGCCGGCCACCGACTATGACATCCCCTACAAGGGACTGACGCTCGGCTGACGCGACAACGATCAGGGCAAGACCCATGCGACGCATGTTTCTGCGACGGGCGGGTCTTGCCCTCCTCCTTATGCTGGCCGCCACGGCGCTGACCTTCGCGCTGGTGACTGCTGCTCCTGGTAACGTAGCCGCGCTCATCGCCGAACGGGCGGCAGGCCCGGGCGCGGACGGTGAAATGATCGCTCGGATCGCCGATGAGCTTGGCCTGAACGATCCCCTCCCCGTGAGATACGTCCGCTGGTTGGGTGATACGTTCACCGGCGATTTCGGGGTCAGCCTGCGCACAGGCAAGCCAATCTCCGAAGAGTTCGCCGAACGCATTCCGGTCACGGCCACTTTGCTCGCCGGAGGTGGCATGCTCGCGCTGTTCTACTCCCTGGGACTGGGGCTGTGGGGCGCGACATCGAACGGTCGTTTCGCGGACCGGATCCTGCACGGTATCGCCCTGATCGGCGCCTCGACACCCAATTTCTTCGTCGCGGCCCTTCTGGTGATCGTCTTTGCAGTAGGGCTCGGATGGATTCCGAGTTTCGGCCTCTACGGCTGGACCTCATGGATCCTGCCCTGCGTGACCATCGCACTTTTCCCGGGATCGGTACTCGCCCGCGTGGTGCGCGTCAACCTGCAAGAGGCAATGGCGCGCCCCTTCGCGACCACCGGCTTTGCCAAGGGCATGAACCGGGGCGAGGTGCTGGTCCGCGAGGCACTGCCAAACATTGCCATTCCCTACATCACCACGTTTGGCGCGCAGTTCACGCTGATGATTATCGGCGCGATTGTGGTCGAGCGTTTGTTCGGCCTGAACGGCATTGGCGCCTTCTTCATCGAGGCGATCCGTTTCCGCGACTTCGTGGGCATGCAGGCGGTGCTCACCTTGTTCGTGGTTTTCTTCGTCAGCGTGAACCTGTTCGTCGATCTGGTCGCCATGCTGGTCGACCCGCGATTGCGCCGCGCGAGGAGAGCCTGACATGAGGTTTGCCAGGCTTCCCTGGCTGGTCCTGACACCGGCGCTGATCTTTGTCTTTGTCGGCGTTTTCGCACCTCTCCTGATGACACACGATCCTGCGGTACAGGACTACACCGCGATCCTGCAGGGGCCATCGACGGCGCACTGGCTCGGTACAGACTATCTGGGCCGTGACCTTTGGAGCAGGATCGTCGGCGGCGCACGCACGTCGCTGGTGGCGATGGCCTTCGTGCTCGTTGCCGCACTCGTGATCGGCGTGGTCATCGGCTCCGTCGCGGGGTATGTCGGCGGCCTCGTCGAGACAGTGCTGATCTCGCTGATCGACATCGCGCTTGCACTGCCCTCGCTCGTCATCGCTCTGGCCCTGATGGGCGTCTTCTCGGGCGAGAACTTCGACTGGTTGAGCGATTACTGGAAGATGGTGCTCGCCCTCACCCTGGCCTGGTGGGCCAACTATGCACGGATGAGCCGCGCCGTCGTGGTGGCCGAACTCCAGCAGCCCTACATCGAAGCCGCGCGTGTGATGGGCGCGTCGCATCTCTGGATTTTCACGCGCCACATCCTGCCCCATGTCCTCGGCCTCGTGGTCGTGTACGCGTCGGCCGATGCCGGCGCGCTGGTCCTTGCCATCGCCACCCTTTCCTTCCTCGGACTCGGTGTGGCGCCGCCCACTCCGGAATGGGGACAGATGCTGGTCGACGGCATGAGCTACATCGAGGAATACCCGAACCTCGTCATCATCCCCGGTCTTGCCCTGACCGCCGTGGTGGTGAGCTTCAACCTGCTCGGAGAAGCCTTCGCGCTCCAGAAGGTGCCGCGCGCGCTCAGAGGACGCCTGCTTGGCCGCAAGCGCGCCGAAAGGAAAGCCGAGGATCAGGCACGCGTCTCGGTGGAAGGTCAGGCATGAGCGAGCCCGTCTATGCGGTCGAGGATCTCGTCATCGATCTCTATACCCCCTCCGTTTCGGTTCGGGCGGTGGACAGGGTGAGTTTCGCCATCAACGCCGGCGAAACACTTGCCGTGGTCGGCGAAAGCGGGTCGGGCAAGACAGTGATGACGCTCGGACCACTGGGCCTCATGCCGGAAGGCGTGACGATCGACCTGCGGGGATCGGCCAGGGCGGCCGGGAAGGACCTCGTGAAGATGTCGCCGAAGAAGCTCTCGTCGCTCCGTGGTGGCCAGTTCGGTGTCATTTTCCAGGATCCGATGAGCGCGCTGAACCCGATGCTGAAGATAGGCCCGCAGCTCGCCGAACAGGCGCGGCGCTTTGCCGGCCTTTCTCCGGCCGCGGCTCGCGCCGCGGCGGTCTCCCTGCTGGCGCGAACAGGCATCCCGGACCCCGAAGATCGCTACGACCGATACCCGCACGAACTGTCGGGCGGAATGCTGCAGCGCGCGATGATCGCGCTCGCGCTCGCGGCCCGGCCTCGCGTCCTGATTGCCGACGAACCGACAACGGCGCTTGACGCCACAGTTCAGGCCCAGATCCTCGCGCTCCTGCGGCAGATCCAGAATGAGGACGGCATCGCGGTTGCGCTCATCACACACGACATCGGCGCCGTCTCCGTGCTCGCCGACCGGGTGATCGTGCTTTACGCCGGACGGATCGCCGAAGAAGGCAGCGCCATCGACGTTCTGACCTCCCCGGTTCACCCCTATACCCGCGGCCTCCTGGCCTCGGTCCCGGACTTCCGCTCCGACACGGCCAGCGGCACCCGCGAGATTCCCGGTCTTCCGCCGGATCAGACACGCGTCCTGCCCGGCTGCCGGTTCGCCGATCGCTGTCCGCAAGCCGAGGCCTCATGCCGCACGAAGCGGCCCGTACTGACCTGCGTCGGAGGCAATGAAGTCCCGCATCGCGCGGCCTGCCCGATCGTCATCAGAGACGAGGGACTCGCTGATAATGACTGATAGCGACGCCAGTGATCCACGCCCGCGGGACAAGGCGGCGAACTCAGGCCCGGCGATCGAAGTTGAGGGCCTCAAGGTTCATTTCCGGACCTCGGCAGGCCTCGTCCGTGCGGTGGACGGCGTTGATCTCGCCGTACAGAACGGTGCCTTCCACGGCATCGTCGGAGAGTCCGGTTGCGGCAAGACGACGCTTGCGCGGGCGATTGTCGGGCTCCAGTCCGCCACTGCGGGGCATGTGCGCATCCTGGGACGTGACCGAGCCGATTGGCAGCGCGCCAACCGAAAGGGCTTTGCCCGGTCAGTCCAGTTCATCTTTCAGGACCCGCTGGGGTCGATGAGCCGACGCCAGTCGGTGCTGCAGACGCTCGAGGAACCACTGCGGATCCACGGAATCGGCAATGCGGCGGCGCGGCGGCGCAAGGTCGGCGAGCTTCTCGATCTCGTCTCTCTTCCCGCGTCAGTCCTCGACCGACTTCCCCGCTCGCTCTCGGGCGGTCAACGCCAGCGCGTGTCGATCGCACGGGCGCTGGCTCTCGATCCCAGGGTGCTGTTGTGCGACGAGCCACTCTCGGCGCTCGACGTCTCGGTCCGCGCGCAGATCGTGAATCTCTTCGCGCGTCTGCAGGATCAACTCGGCCTCACCATCGTGATCGTCGCCCACGACCTCGCCATCGTACGCGAGGTCTGTTCGGCAGTAACCGTCATGTATCTCGGTCGCGTCGCAGAGGAGGGCGCCGCGAGGCCGTTCTTCGCCGATCCCACGCATCCCTATTCGCAAGCGCTTCTTTCCGCCGTGCCATCCCCCGATCCGCGAGTCGAGGCGACCCGTGTGCCGGTTCTTCTGGAGGGCGATCCGCCATCTCCACTGAACCCGCCCGCGGGCTGCAGGTTCTCCACCCGCTGCCCCGTGGTCATTGAAGCATGCCGCGTGACCGAGCCCCAATTGCGCGCCGTCCAGCACGGCGGTCGTTCAGCCTGCCATCTCGCAGACACCTCCGGCCACCCGATCCTCTGACGCACGACGCGCCGACATCGAGGAGCGCGTCCTTTCCGGGAAATGGACGCCGGGGTATCGCATCCCTCCGGTGAAAGACCTGATGCAACGTTGGAAACCTAGATCAAGAAGCCGCTGGGGCGCTCCGATGGAACTCCATGTGGTCCGATTGGGCGGTCGGCAAAGGCAAGGACACCTGAATCAGCGACGGACAAGCGCTTTCGGGAGGGCGTTTGCGATCCTGCCTATTCCCTCCGGAATGAACGACTTGTCAATCACCGAGTACCCCAGTCGAAGGTGATTGCGGTTGTTCCGCTCGTCGGCAAACGTGAAGCCGCCCGTTTCGAAGAACACGCCTTCAGGTTCGACCAGCTCACGCAGCAGCCCGGCGTCCGCCTCCTCCGGCAGCCTGAGCCATACAATGGCGCCGCCATACTCCGGCTTCTCCGAGGCGCCGGGAAAATGACGCTCGAGGGACTCATGCATGACGTCGCATCGCTGCTTGTAGATCTTCGTCAGCATCGCGACGTATCGATCGAAATATCCCCTCTGAAGAAACAGAGCCACGCATCTTTGGTTGTTGACCGGAGGATGCCGGAGCATGTGGTGCCGAAGGGCCCTCGCTTCTCGGATGAACTCGCGATCAGCGACCAGATAACCCATGCGCAGACCTTGCAGCAACGACTTCGACAGTCCGCCTGCGTAGATGACATTGCCCCAGCGGTCGAGGCTCTTCAGCGCCGGTGGCGGTGTCATGTTGAAACTGATATCGGCCTCGTAGTCGTCCTCGATGACGAACTGGCCGCTCTTCTTCGTGAACTCCAGCAATTCGCGCTTGCGGTCGAGCGGCATCGTCACGGTGGTCGGAAACTGGTGGCTGGGAGTGACAAACAGACACTGGCAGTGACCCATGTCGCCGGAAATGACCAGACCTTCCCGGTCGACCGGGAGCCGCAGCACGTCGATGCCTTCGATACGCGCCATGTTGATGACATCCGGATAGCCAGGGTCCTCGACACCGATGGTGTCACCCGCCGACAGCAACAGCTTGACGGCAAGGTAAATGGCCTGCTGGCCGCCAACTGTCACGAGAACCTCGTCTGGATGGGCGACAATGCCGCGCTTTGCGAGGACACGCTGTATCAGCTGCTCGATCAACATTTCGTCGTCGATCGCCGAGTAGTCGGTCGCCCAATTCGCAACCTCGACGACATTGACGGAATCGCGCACACACTCTCGCCAGCTCGTAATGGGGAAGAAGGATGGATCGATGAGGCCGCATACGAACGGGTATCGATATCGGACAAGGCAGTCCGAGGGCTTCACGACCCGCTCGAGATTGAAGCTGCGGCCCGAGAAGAACCTACGGTAGTCTATCCCGCTGCCCGGGACGGCGACGTCGCCCAGCGCATCGCGCTTCAGCGTGTGTCCCGGATCCGTCAGCGCATCCGGATTGACATAGAATCCCGATCGGTCCCTGGCCTGAACAAAGCCGTCCTGCTTCAGGGCCTCATATGCGAGCGCAACCGTTGTCACGCTCACGCTCAGCTCCGTCGAAAGCTGGCGAATCGACGGAAGCGGACGATGCACGGGATACTGCCGATTGACGATGCCGATCGCGAGCTGGCGCCGGATTTGCTTCTGAAGGCTTTCCGGGGCATCCCGGTCGATCACAATCATGTTTTCATACATGACGCTGACTTTCCCGCAATCGATGACTTGCGCGAGGCGTGGCTTGCAAGCCGTCCGATCTGACCGGCGGTCCGCTTGATCCGATGCCAGACAGGAAAGGGCCGCTCATCGGTGGCCGAGCCGCGTCGTGATCCCTGAAGGCGTCTTTCTCCGGCCGTCGCTGCCCATCTCTCCAGCATGAAGCTGACGATCCGGCACCGGTCCGGGGTGTCCTGGTCTTCGGGGCACCACGATCCTCCCGTTTCTGTATGTAGATCCTTTCTTGTCTGTATATACATCCCGCCTCGATCGCACCATAGGCTTTCTCGCAACGACCTGCGGTGACACCACGCACCGCGGCGGAATCGGGTGGAAGCGGAAGTGCGCAGCGACAAGCAATACCTCGGAGTCGAGCGCTCGTTGCAACGGGCCTGGGCAAAGGGAGCCGGGCTGATCGACGAGGAGTTCGAGCGCCCGATGATCGCCGTCGTCAACACCTACCAGGATTTCTCGCCAGAGAACTTTCACCTGCGACAGGTCGGCGATGCGGTCAAGGCAGGCATTCGCATGGCGGGCGGGACGCCGTGCGAGTTCAACACGTTCCACGTCACCGACAGCGAGACCTTTGCCTCGGTCGGTATGCGCTATGTGTTGCCAAGCCGCGACCTCGTGGCCGACATGATCGAACTCATGGTCGAAGGTCATCGCTTCGACGCGATGGTCCTGATCGGCTCGGGCGACAAGGTGATGCCCGGCATGGTCATGGCGGCGGCACGCCTCGATGTGCCCGCCATCATGCTCTATGGCGGCCCGACCAAGGCCGGCATCTACAAGAGGCGCAAGGTCTTCCTCGAGACCGTCTACGACGGCGTGGGTGAACACCTTCTCGGAATGCTCACAAGAGAGGATCTCAAGGGTCTCGAGGACAATCACTTCCCGTTTTGCGGAGCGTCGGACACGGCGACTTCGGGGAACACCGCCGGCATCTACACCGAAGCCCTCGGTCTGGCGCTACCCCACAGCGGGACCTATCCCGCCGGAAGCAACTACCAGCTTCGTGCCGCGAAACACGCCGGCATGCGGATCATGGGACTGTTGGAGAACGATCTGCGTCCCTCCCGCATTCTGACGCAGGAGGCCTTCGAGAACGCCATGCGTGTCGGAATGGCCGTCGGCGGCTCCACCAACATGGTGCTCCACATGATCGCGATGGCGAAAGAGGCCGGCGTGGAGGTGAGCTTCGACACCTGGGACCGGCTCAGCCGCGATACACCGACACTGGTCGCGTTGGCGCCTTCCGGGCCGTGGGGCGTGACGGATCTCGGTGAAGCGGGCGGCGTGCCCGCCGTCATGAGAGCACTGGACGGCCTCATCCATCCGATGACCTCGACCGTGAGCGGACGAACGACCGGGGAGCTGATGAGGAACGCCGTGATCGAGAATGCCGAGTGCGTGCACGGCCAGCACCATCCTGTCGCGGCGGAAGGCTCGATCTACATCCTCAAGGGTAGTCTCGCGCCCGGCGGGGCGGTCGTCAAAGCGTCCGGCGTGGCCAGGGCAATGTGGAATGCCGTCCTTCCCGCGCGTGTCTTCGAAGACGAGGAGAGCGCAATCGACGCGGTGCGCGGCAACGCCATCCCGCCCGGCACCTGCATCGTCATCCGAAACGAGGGAACGCGTGGCGGACCTGGCATGCGCGAGATGCTCGGCGCCACGTCCGCGTTGATGGGAGCCGGCCTCGGGAACAGCTGCGCCCTTGTCACCGATGGTCGGTTCTCGGGGGCGACGCACGGGCCGGCTATCGGATACGTGACACCGGAAGCGGTGCGCGGCGGGCCGATCGCACTCGTGGAAGACGGCGATCCGGTCCGCATCGATCTGTCAAACCGCAAGCTGGACCTGGAGGTCGACGCGGAGGTGCTTTCTGAGCGTCAGCGCCGGCACTCGCCAAGGCCACCCAGAATCGAGCGCGGCTATCTCAAGCACTACGCGGAGCATGTCGCTCCTGCATCCGAGGGAGCGGTGATGCCCCGTTAGGTCATGGACAAAGCGACTGCAACCACCACCGGGCACTGCGAGTGTCGTTCGAGCAAGATCGACGACGGGCCCGCCACCCGCAACCATCTCTCGAGCAAGATTGTTACCAACGCCGCATCGTCAGGTATCCGGATCGATCGAAAGCGCCTCAAGCGTCTCGTGCGCCGGAGCGACCGGCCGGGGTTGGCCTATCTCGGCGTGTGGACCGGGGCACTGATCGCGACGGGATGCCTTGTCTGGTTCGCGCTGGACACGCTCTATGTCTGGCCGGCGATGTTCGTCTACGGTGTCGTCCTGACGGTTCCGGCCTATTCGCTCAGCCACGAGACAGCCCACGGGACGGCGTTTCGCACGCGCTGGCTCAACGACACCGTGTTCTGGTTGACGTCGCTGCTCTACGGCGAGGAGCCGCTGCACCGACGCTACACGCATACCAACCATCACACCCACACCTGGTACATCGGTCTCGACAGCCAGATGCCCTTCGACACGCCACTCACCTTCAAGGGCTGGCTCAACGACATCAGCGGCCTCTCGATACACAAGTTCCAGTTCCGGGTGCTCTGGCAGCTCGCGACCAGACGATACACGCCACTGATGCGCGACGTGTCTCCGGAGGCGGAACTGCCGAAGATGACCCGCAACGCGCGTTTGTTCTGTCTCGTCTATCTGGGCGTCGTCGCCCTGGTCGTGACCGGCTACGGGTGGCCGTTGCTTTGGCTCTACGTGCTGCCGCGCCTCATTGGCGGCCCGATCATGCTGATGTTCAACATCATCCAGCATGCGGAGATGCAGGAGAACGCTCCATCGGTCATCGACAGCACGCGAACGTTTCGAACGAACCGGGTGGGGAGATTCCTTTATCTGAACATGAACAATCACATCGAGCACCACCTCTATCCGCAGGTGCCGTTCTTCTCGCTTCCCGAACTTCACAAGGAAGTGGCCGATCAGACGCCGGAGCCGGATCCGGGATTCTGGTGCACCAATCTTGATCTTCTCTCGGTCGTTCTGCGGCGCTCTCTCGGGCGAAGCACGAAGTCGGCCTGGATACGGCAGGCACCGCACATGGTGACCGATGGCGGGACACAGCCGAAGATCTCAAGGGCGACAATGCAGTGACGCGCAAGCGCATCTACACCTACGGCGGCAAGCCGGCTCGACGCAACTTCACAGTGGCCGATCTTGTCGCACTCAAGGGCAGGGTCACGCTCTGTCAGACCTGTCCGGCGACCGAAGAAGAAGCGGCAGATTGCGAGGAAGCCGGAATTGACGTGCTGAACACGTCGGACGCTGACCTTCACGCGGTTCGCGCCGGCGCGCCGGAGACGTTCACCATTGCCGACCTGCCGATGACGGCACACAAGACACCGGCTGACATCCTGCGCGCTGCCGTGAATGCGGCCGAATTGGGCGCGGACGCAGTCTACACGCCGCGAAGCCTGAAGATGGTCGAAATGCTGGCCCGGGAGGGGCTGGCCGTTCAGGGCCACCTCGGGCTGGTGCCCAGGCTTTCAACGCAACGGGGCGGTCTCCGGATCGTTGGCAGGACGGCACAAGAAGCACTTGAGCTGGCAGAGGATTTCCGACGGCTGGAAGACGCCGGTGCCTACGGGGCTGAGGTCGAATGCGTGGCGGCCGAGGCTCTTAGCGCGATCAAGCCGAGAACGAAGCTGGTGACGCATTCCATCGGCGCCGGTTCCGCAGGTGACATCATCTTCATGTTCCTCGTGGACATCTGCGGCGATTCCGAGCGGCCTCCCGGGCATGCACGAGCATTCGCCGATCTTCGAAAGATCCGCGCGCACCTGGCCGACGAACGTCGACGGGCGCTCCAGGAGTATCGAATGTCGGTCATGAACGGTGGCTATCCCGACGCCGAGACGAGCGTTTCGATGCTGCCGAACGAGCATGAACAGCTTCTCGAGGCGCTCGAGTTACGCCCGGTTTTCAACCCCTGAGGTACGACCATGACCAATTGGGTACACGCCTGCGCCTGCGACGACATCGAGATTGAAGACCTCCTCCGTTGGGACCACGGGACCCGCACCTTTGCGATCTACAACACGGGAGACGGATTCTTCTGCACCGACGGCCTGTGCACACACGAGGACGAACATCTCGAGATGGGCCTTCTCACCGGTCACATCATCGAGTGTCCGCTGCACCAGGGCCGGTTCGACATCCGTTCGGGCAGGGTCGTGTCACCGCCGCCATGCGTGGATCTCAACACTTATCCAGTGAAGGAAGAGGACGGTCAGATTTACGTCAAGGTCTAGTTCCCTCGCATCAGGTTCGTTCGGAGTTTCGTTTTCAAAAAACCACGTCAACAAAGGGAGAGAGTTATGCTGAGAACATTATGCAAATCGGTTCTGTACGGCGTCGCTGCACTGTCGTTTGCCACGGCTGCCGCGACCACACCGGCGAATGCAGATGAGGAATTCATCCTTGCTCATGCCATGAACACCGATCACGTGTTCCACGCCATCTCGGAACGGTTCATGTCCGAACTCGGAGAAGAGAGCGGCGTCTCGATCGAGTATCACCCTGGTGGCGACCTGGGAGACTGGACCTCGCTGTTCGAACAATCGATGCAGGGCGTGGTCCCGATGACCCTGACCTGGGCGTCGTCGGACTTCGACCCGCGTCTGGATCTCATCTACCTGGGCTACATCGTCTCGAACTGGGAAGAGGCCAAGGAACTCTACGGTCCCGGCGCCGGCATGCTGGACGTCTACAACGATATGCTGGGCGATCTCGGCCTCCATGCCGTCGGGATCATCCCGACCGATTTCGGTTCCGTCGTGATACGCAAGGGCGTGGGTGAACTTCCACTCAACTTCCCCGACGATCCGGGCGGCATGAAGATTCGCGTACCGGGCCTTGCAATCGCAGTCGACCGTTTCAACAGCTTCGGCTTCGCCGCCGTGCCCATTCCGCTGTCGGAGGTGCACACGGCGTTGCAGCTGGGAACCGTCGACGCACGTTCGTTCTCGACCGCGGTTGAGACCTATACGCTGCGCGACGTGCTGGAGGCCAACATTCTCACCAACGACTACTTCGAGGTGGCCTTCTGGCTGGTCAACAAGGATTGGTGGGACGGTCTCACGGACGAGGTTCGCAACGCGTTACAGCGCGCGGCGGACGGGACGATCGAGTGGTCCTGGCAGGAGGCCGAACGCAAGAGCGATGAGTTCCTGCAGAGGGCTCGCGACGCCGGCATCAACGTCGTCGAGTTGACCGACGAGCAGATGAGCGCTGCAAAGCAGATCGTCTACGACAATGAATGGCCCGCGATGGAAGCCACCGTCGGCAAGGACATCATGGACCAGATCCGGGGCGTCGTGGGCGTCGAGTAGCACGATTCACGGCGGGCCTGCCTGCAATGGGTCCGGGCGTTTCGGCGCCCGGACCCCTCACCGATAGCGGACACGCCTACATGGATCGCAAATCCGGCCAGCGTCCTCGCCCACCCGTGGGCGCGGATTCATTCATCTACGATGCCGAACTGAGCGAGCCCGAAACGCCTCCCCACCTGACGGCCATACCGGAAGGTGCAATGGCAGACCGAATCCGGTGGCTGGTTGCCATCGAGGCCGTGTTCGAACGGTTTCTCTTCTTTTTCATCATCGTGTTTGGCCTGTGCCTCGGTTCCCTGCTGTTCGCCCAGGTCGTGCTTCGATACGTCTTCGCCTCGCCGTTCGTGGGGATCGAGGAACTCGCGCTGCTTTTCGGTGCCTGGTTCTACTTCCTGGGCATCGCGTACGTCACGCGCAACGGTGAGCACATCCATGGCGGCATCCTGACCCTCGTGGTGAAGAGCCAGAATGCGGTGCGATGCGTTCGCCTTGTCATGACCGTGCTGGGATTTCTTGCCTGCGTCGTGTTCGGATACTTCGCCATCCGCTATGCCCTGTTCGAGATCCAGACCGGTCGGTTGAGTTCCTACATGCGCTGGCCGAAGGGCTGGTGGTCGGCCTCCATGATCGTCGGATTCACGGCGACCACAATCTACATGATGCTCCAGGCAATCCACCAGTTCATGGACCTGAGGGCGCGATTCCGCGGTTCCGGGGGGACGTAGCGATGGTTATCTTCCTTGGATCCATCGCCCTTATCGTCGTGCTGCTCCTGGCCGAGATGCCGATCGCGTTCGCCTTCGGCATCGGCGCGCTGGTGTTCGGTCTGGCGTCCGGTTCGGACGTGTCCTTTCTCATTCCTTTCGCCTACCAGACGACCTCGAGCTTCGCATTGCTCGCCCTGCCGATGTTCGTGATGGCCGGCACATTGATGGCTGAAGGCGGAATTTCCGACCGCCTGCTCAACTTCGTGAACGCCTTTGTCGGCAGGCTCAAGGGCGGTCTGGGCGCCGTTACGATCGTGACCTGCGCCCTGTTCGGCGCAATTTCCGGCTCATCTTCCGCTGCCATTGCCGCCATCGGCCAGATCATGATTCCGCGCATGGTCAAGGAGGGGTATCCGGCGGGCCACGCGACTGCATTGGTCGCCTGCTCGTCCGTGCTCGCCCTGATGATACCGCCGTCCATTCCGATGATCGTGTTCGCGGTAACCGGAGGGATCTCGGTGGGGGCGGCGTTTCTTTCCACCGTGATTCCGGGTGTCATCCTGGCGGCCGTCTACGTCGGTCTGAACTTCCTGTTCCTTCGCAAGGTGGATACGATCACCGTCGAGGAGCCCATCGCGTTCCGCGAAGCGGTGCGAAGAGTCGGAAAGACCGGTGCCGAAGCGTTCTGGTCGCTTCTGCTGCCTGTGATCATTCTGGGAACCATCTACTCCGGGATCGCAACCCCGACCGAGGCGGCGGCCATCGCGCTCGTCTACGCGATGGTCATCGGGTTTCTGATCTATCGGGGGCTGAAGCTGAGCAACTTTCCTTCGACGATCGTTCGAGCCGCCATCACGACGGGTTCGATCATCGCGGTGCTGTTCTTCCTGTTCGTGATGAGCCGTGCCATGATTCTGCAGCAGGTTCCAAAGGAAGTGGCGGAAGCGCTCGTGGCGCTGACCGAGAATCGCATCCTGGTGCTCCTCATCATCAACGTGATCCTGCTCCTGATCGGCATGATCGTCGATGATGTCTCCGGCAGCGTGCTTGCCGCGATCGTACTGTTGCCGGTGGCAACGGAGATCGGTGTCCATCCTATCCACTTCGCCGCGATCGTCGGTACAAACCTCGGCCTCGGGAACGTATCACCTCCCTGTGCGCCGATGCTCTACATGGCGGCGGGAGTGAGCAAGCTGACGCTCGACAAGTACGTCGTACCGACGATGAAGCTGCTGGCGCTGGGCCACCTCCCGATGGTGTTGATCGTGACCTTCGTGCCCGAACTCTCGCTGTTCCTGCCGGGACTGGTACTGGGGATCGAATGACCCGTGGCCGACGGACTCCTTCGTCCGTTCCGCCATCGACTTTCTCGAGCGAGCGCGGAGTCGGCGAATCGGCGAACTGTACAGGAAGAAATGCGGCCTCTCGCAGTTGACCGAGGCCTGGACTGCCGGAAATGGAGGGCAGAGTGGGGCGATCATCGAGAATTGTGGTGGTGGGCGGAGGACAGGCAGGTGGCCACGCCCTGAGCAGCCTTCGCCGCGGAGGGTTCGAGGGTGAGCTCTTCCTCGTGACCGCGGAGGACGAGGCCCCTTACGAACGACCGCCGCTTTCAAAGGACTATCTCGCAGGTCGATGTGAGCGCGACCGTCTGCGGCTCTACCCCGACGGGTTCTACGTGGAGAACGCGATAGAACTCGTGACGGGCACCAGGGCCGTCGCAATCGATCCGGGTTCCCGCCGCGTCGAGCTCGAGTCGGGACGTGTCCTGCACTACGACCAGATTCTGCTGGCTACCGGAAGCCGCGTGCGCCGGCTCGCCGACATGCCCGGATCCCGACTCGATCGAGTTTTCTATCTTCGTACCATCGAGGACGCGGAACGGATCCGCGCCGCGATGAAGGACGCGGACCGGATTGCGGTCGTAGGGGGTGGTTACATCGGTCTCGAGGTCGCCTCCATCGCTGTCGAGACCGGTTTGCCGGCGACCGTAATCGAGACGATGCCGAGGTTGTTGACGCGCGTGATGACAAGCAAGCTCTCGGCGTTCTACGCAGACCTCCATGGACGGCACGGCGTCGATCTTCGGCTGGGAACGGCGGTCACCGGGTTTCATGGCAGCGGCGCGGTGAAATCGGTGGCGCTCGCGGACGGTAGCAAGATTGCGGCCGATCTCGTGGTGGTCGGGATCGGAATCGAGCCGATTACCGATCTCGCTCGCGCCGCGGGCATCGATTGCGACAACGGTATCGTGGTTGACCGCGCATGCCGTACGTCGTGCCCTGACGTTCTTGCAGCCGGGGACTGCTCGAGTCGCCACAGTTCGTTTCATGGCCGTCGGGTGCGACTTGAATCGGTCGCCAACGCGACTGCACAGGGGCAGATTGCCGCCTCGGCCATGCTCGGCGTGGAAGGTGGATGCGATGCGGTACCGTGGTTCTGGTCGGACCAGCATGGCGTGAGGCTGCAGATGGCGGGCGTCTCGGAGGGTGCGGACCGGACGGTCGTCCGCGGCACCTTCGGAGGAGACTCCTTTGTCGCATTCCATCTGTGTGAAGGGGTGCTGATCGGGGTGGATGCCGTCAACAGCATGCGCGAGTTCTCGGTCTGCCGACGCCTGGTGGAGAAGCGACGACGCCCGGATCCGGCCGCGCTCTCGGACACGTCCGTCCCCCTCAAGTCCCTGTTATGACTGTTGGCCGGGACCGCGGTGACGCGCCTGGACGTATCCGATCAGGGCGACTGACTACGGATCCGGAAGTTCGCATGCCGGAATGTGATCTTCACCGTTTTCATGTGGCGGACGGCGACGGGCTTCGCAGTACCGGATGTTGCGGCGACGCAAAAGGAAGCGCGCCGAACCGTCACTCTCGATGATATCGATGGTGTCCCTGGCAATCTTGTATTGTGCCGGCATGGTGTCTCGCCGAAAGGCCCCACACCTCGATTCACCCAATGGGTCCGGCCGCTCCCGGCTTTGTCGTTCTTCGGCTTCTGCGTGGCGTTGGTGAGGGTGTTGGCCATGGAGGTAGAACGCACTTGGTGGAACGCGGAAGAGTTCTTCGAGGCCGCGGTGCTCGAGGCGTTGGCTGTCTGCCTCGACACCATGCGGACCTGACCTGCCCCCAGCGACTGGTCGGGTTTGTGGATTGGGTGTCCAGTCCCGTGGTGGGATGGTCACGGGATGTTGACAGTCTCCAATGCGGCCATTGGATCCCGCCACAGGGGCAGGTCACATTCTCTTCAGACTCACCGATACGCTATCCATCCCGTAGACGGACAGTGCCGGCCGCGAAGGCATCGCGGCAGTCGCTCGCATCGGACAAGAGATGTTCCTCACTGTCGGTCGCACCCATGCCCGGGCCTTCGAATGACGGGTCGTCGCATTCTCCGTCGCGAGCCCAGTCACCGGTGTCGTCCCCGAAATTGAGTCCGGCCATTTCTCCTGCCTGCCGCAACCGTATCGTCCCGGCGTCATGCAACTCGCGACAATCGCTCGCATCGCGGCCGACCAATGCGGTGTAAGTGGGGTTTCCCATGTCGTCGCCGATGAAGCGCGGGTCGTCGCATTGGCCGTCGAAGTTCCAGTCGCCAAGGCCGTCTTGATCTAGATCGTCGACCCCGAATTCGATCGCCCCGTCACCTCGGGAAGCGAAGTCGCCGTCGGAGATGGCTGGCCCCGTCTCAATCCAGCATTCCAACTGGAATGTGTGGCGCTTCGCCTCGGCAACGACGTCCTCGGTCGGACGAGATTGCGCCGCCTTGCCGGAGATCACGTCCGGTTGAAGCCCGTTCTCGACCAGGAAGGACATCGCGACCTCGCCCTTGACCGCGAAGTTTGCAGCCTGCAGGTCATCGTAGGACGCCACCACGACACCGATCACGTTCCCGGTGCCGTCGAGCAGGGGACCACCACTGTTGCCACCCTGGATCGGGGCAGTGAACTGATACTGGTGGAAATCGAAATCGGCGCCGCCTTCCAGTGCGCTCACCACGCCGGTGGTTACGTTGCCCGACGCCGACAGCAGTTCCGGTTGCGGGAACCCGAAAACAACAACGGCTTCCCCCATGTTCACGGGAGGCCAGGAACGGAACGAGACGACGCCAGGAACGATGCCGTCTTGCAGCGCGATCAGTGCAAGATCGGTGTCTTCATCGAAGGCAACGACATCGGCCCAACCCAGGTCGCGGACGCGCATCGCATGGCATCCTTCGACCACATGATGGTTGGTCAGCAGATGGCCGGCAGCGGAAACGACAAAGCCCGTTCCCCAGGATTCGAGCTCAAGCTGGTCGCGCGGCGGTGATACGGCCATTCCCCGGGCGGCCCGCGCCACCCGCAACTGATCGATCAGCGCAGCCGAAACCGACAACGTGACCGCAAGACCGTAATCCGACTGGAAGTGTGCGACGGCATCGAGGGTGGGCTGGCTCAAGACACCATCGGCCAGCCCGGTATGGTAGCCGAGCGCGCTCAGCAACTCCTGTGTCTGGCGGATCTGCTCGGTGGCTGCGTCCGCTCCGTTGGCGACGGTCACGGCTTCGCCCGGCGCCAAGATCTCGCCACCGGCACCCATCGTGACGCTCTCGTCTTCCTGGACTTCATCCTGGCGCCAGAGACCGTAGGTCGTCGAACCATCCTCAAAGCGCCAGAGACCGTAACCGTCCGCATAGTGGCCGGAGAGATCGCCCTCGTAGCGCGATCCCGCATAGAGAGTGGCATCAGAGTAATCCAGCACGCCCCGGCCAATCTGGGAGTCGGCCTCCTGTTCACCTGCTATGACCGTGCCGGCAAAGTCTCCCTCAAGATAAGTGTAGGTAAAGGCACCATCGAGTTCTCCATCGACCCAGACGCCGGCCTCTCGGTCGCCATCGCGACCGGTGCCCGCATCCCGCCACTGCCAGATGCCGTAGCCTTGTGGAACACTGGAGACGAACTCGCCCTCGTAGCGGCTGTTGTAGCTATCGTCTCCCGGAAGGAACAACACGCCGAGACCGTGGAACGCTCCGTTGACGAACTCGCCTTCATAGCGAGTCCCGTCGTCGAAGTACCAAACGCCAAGGCCGTGGGGTTCGTCATCGACTGCCTGTCCCACGAAACGGTCGCTCTCGAAGGCAAAGGAGCTGACCTCTTCCGCTTCCAGTTCTCGAGCCTGGCGGGCGGCATCGCGGGCCCGTGCCGCAGCCGCTTCGGCTCGTCCCGCCGCGGCCCCACCCCCCAGTTCGGGTTTGCGGGCGGGGGGAGCCGGCGCCCCGGGCCCGTGCCGCGGCCGTTTCGGCTCGCCCGGCCGCGGCCCAACCACGAAGTTCGGATTCGCGGGCGAGCGAAGCAGCCGCATCAGCGCGAGCCACGATGTCTTCTGCTTCATCCGCCACCGACCAGAGTGGCGCGAGCGCTACAAGAGCAAGCGTGAACGTGGCCATCCGGCAGGACCGTCGGCAGGTTGTGATCAGTTTGTCCAAGCTCCCTTCCCCGCCTCGTCCCGATGTGACGCGAATGGACCAAAGAGACTCCGTCGGTCGTCGGTGACCTGCCCCCGGCGACTGATCTGGTCCGAACAGTAGCTCACATCCTTCACCGCCACGAGCGATAGACCCCGCATGCAGGCAGGGACCGCCGTGAGCGCGCTGTTGGTGGAGTGATGCGGCGCTTCAGCCCGGATCGCGTGTCATCTTGGCAAGTCGACAGGGTCGAATGCCGATTCTTGGTGTTCTCGCCTCTGCCGGGCATGCGCCGGGCACATCCCTCCCGACATCTTCGCGAGACGCTGCCTTCAGCCCGTGACGGGATGCGGCGGGAGCGACCCCGGACTGTTCGGGATGGCTCTCCAGTGACAGGTCCACAGGGAGACGGTCAAGAGCCCTGGGGTCGGCCACGACCTTCCCGAAGCCGCCTGCGCCCGCCCCATCCGGCTTGCCGGATTTCCAGGCGGTTCAGCCCCTGGTGCCGACCGCGGACCCGCCTCTCTCCCGCCCCGCCCCCCCCGCCCCCCCCCCCCCCCCCCCCCCCGGGTTGGCGGTTTTCCCGGGCGGCCCCCCCCCTGGGCCCGCCCGCGCCCCCGCCTCTCTCCCGCCACGTCATCGATCAGCGCAGGTCGGGGCAAGGATGCGCTGCGCGGCATCGAAGAGTCTGTCTTCCTGCCTCAGGGACAGTCAGGAGCCTCTCGCCGTGGCGCGGCCTGTCTCGAGCAGGCGGGGCATGAGTTCGACGAAGTTGCAGGGGCCGAAGCGGTAGTCGAGCTGGTGGACCAGAATGTCATCCCAGGCGTCCTTGCAGGCACCGGGCGAGCCCGGCAGCGCAAAGAGATAGGTGCCACCGGCGACGCCGGCCGTTGCCCGGGACTGGATCGTCGAGGTGCCGATCTTGCGGAACGAGAGCCAGCGGAAGAGCTCGCCAAATCCGGGGATCGCCTTGTCACAGACCTCGTCGAAGGCTTCCGGCGTGACGTCGCGGCCAGTGACTCCGGTACCGCCCGTGGCGATCACCACGTCGACACCGGTATCGTCGATCCACGTCCGGAGGGTTCCGACGATGCAGGCCACGTCGTCGGTGACGATGCGGCGATCGGCCACCTCGTGCCCCGCCGCCTCCACGCGTTCCACGAGAACGGCTCCTGACCGGTCGTCATCGAGGGAACGGCTGTCGGAGATCGTCAGGACGGCGATCCGGACCGCGAGGAACGGCTTGCTGTCATCGATCCCGGGCATGTCGGGAACCTCCATAGAGGGGCCAGTCTCCGGCCGCCAGCGCGGCCAGCGAAGCCGGTTCGTATCCCAGTCTCCTGGTGTAGACCCAGTAGTCTGCCATCACGCTCCTGAGAAAGGAACGGGTCTCGCGGGAGGGATAGGACTCCACGAAGAGAAGGGGATCATCCAGCGGGCCCATGTCATTCAACCATCTCGCCAGCCGTGCCGGACCGCCATTGTAGGCGGCAAGCATGAGGAAGAGATTGCCGCCTATGTCCGGCAGATCGAGCAGGTAGCGCACATAGTCTTCCCCCAGGTTGATGGAGAGTCCGGGATCATCGAGACGGTACCTCCCGGAGCCCGCAAGGTCGGAATCATCGGCAATCCAGGCAGCCGTGGCCGGCATGATCTGCAGGATCCCCCGGGCGCCGGCAGGACTGACCGTGCGGGCCCGAAAATGCGATTCCTGGCGAATGAGGGCATACATCAGGGCTGGCTCAACGGTGAATCCTCCATGGGGTTCCCATGGCGGAAGCGGGAAGAGGGCGTCATCGAGTCGTGCCGCGTGGAGCGTCATGAACTCCCGGGAGAGCCGGTAACGTGTCGCCGGAAAGGGCATGCGCTCCGCCATGGCCATCATGGCGGCGGCAGCGGCCGGGTGACGCCGGACGCTGAGCCCCCGCAACTCCCGGTCTCCCCGGTGGTACTGACCCACCTCGGCAAGCGCCAGGGCCCGGTGCATGGCCGCAATCTTCGACAGCGTCCTCAAGCCCTCGTCAGACACGCTCGGAAGGGGATCATTGACGAGGCTGCCATCCATGCCCAGGGCATGGCGGGCAAGAAGTCCGTAGATCGTATAGGGCCGGCGCGCCGCAATGCCGAGAAGATGGCCGATGTCGCTCGGGTCCCCCGCCAGAAGGGACATCCTTGCCGCCCACCAGGCACTGGCGGCCACCAGCGGGCTGGAGGGGTCTCCCCGTGAGGCCACCAGCATCATCGAGCGCGCCGTCTGTGGATGACGGGAGCGCCAGGCAGCCAGTCCCGCCGTCCAGCCGGCCAGGGGAACCAGGTGTCCCGATCGATGAAGTGCCGCGGTGGCGATATCGAGAGCAAGAGCATCTTCACCGTGAATGAAGTAACCAAAGGCGATCTCCGCCGCCGCCATGTCGATGGCGAGCAATCCGGCGACGGAAAGAGCCTCGGTATCGGCCAACCGCGACCACGCAACCCCGAGGCGGCCATTGCGGACATCACGGCGAACCTGCTTCAGGAAGTTGCGTTCACCGGCCTTCAACCCGCTGTCGGGGTTTGTCGGCGCAGGGACAGCCGAGCCGGCCGCGATTGTCACGGTTGCAATATCCGGTCCATCCCACCTGCCGACGGGAGGGGCGGGAGCCGCCGCACCTGCTGGCTGGCGTCTCAGCGCCAGGGCGTGGATGCGCCTCGCGTCCGGATGGTCGGCCCAGGAGTCAAGCCAGCCTCGCAGTTCGTCGAAGCTCGAGATCCACCCTGTCGCATGGAGATAGCGCTGGGCGAGGACGTGGCCCATCAGGACCGGATCCCTCAAGCGGGCGATCAGCCGGTCGGCCTCTCGCCAATCGGCCCCTTCCTGGACCGCAAAGATGCGGCGATAGGTCTCCTGATCCACATCGTCAAGGATCTGCCAGGGATCGCGTTCGGGAGCCTCGGGCCGCACACCCGGCAGGGGCACCGCACTCAAGTTGACCGGCGCGGCCGGCTTGAGGGAGGGCAGGGGAGGCAGGTCAAGAGCCGATGCGCCGTGGGCCCATACAATGACAACACCTGCCACAAGCAGGCGCAGGATGCCGGACATCCCGGCCTGGAGACGATCTCTTGCCATCCGGCAGGCGCCGTCAGACCGTCGGCATTCCGGGTGCGATCCCGAGTTCTTCCATGCGCTGTCGTATGGCAAGAAGATCGCGCCAGCTTTCGCGCTTCCTCAGGGGCTGGCGCAACAGATAGGCCGGGTGGAACATGGCGATGGCCGGCACCGGTTCCCTGCCCTCGCGCTCGAGGCGCAGCCAGCGTCCGCGAAGCCGTGTGATGCCCTCGCCTGGAGCCGTGTCGAACATGGCCCGCACCGCTGTTCCTCCGGCGTAGACGAGAAGCCTGGGCGAGAGGAGTTCCACCTGCCTCTCGAGAAAGGGGAGGCACACCGCGATTTCCTCGGGCGTGGGCGTGCGGTTTCCCGGCGGGCGCCAGTAGAGGGTATTGGTGATGTAGACATGGGTTCTGTCGAGGCCGATCGCAGCCAGCATCCGGTCAAGGAGTTTTCCGGCCGGGCCGACGAACGGCTTGCCCTGCCGGTCCTCTTCGGCTCCGGGAGCTTCGCCGATGATCATGATGGATGCCTCAGCGTTGCCGTCGGCGATGCAGGTTGTGGTAGCCGTGCGCTTGAGTGGACACCCGTCGAAGGCGTTGATGACCCCGACCAGCTCCGCGAGACTGGAGGCGCCGGCCGCCAGGGTCCTGGCGTCCTCGAGGGCAGCGGCCGGTCGGGCCGGAACCGGGGAAGGGCGTCTCGCGGGTGCCGTTCGCACGGGAGGCGCCGCCGGAGGAACAACGAAACGGTCGACCGCCACTGCGCCCGTTGCTTCGTCGACACCGATCCCGACATACCAGTCCAGCAGTCTGCGGGCTTCCTCGCGATCCATGGTTCTCCGTTCGGCGGACATCCGGTGCCATTGTAACGAATATCGCCCTCGGTTAAGAGAACTGGAATGACAGCGCATTGAAGGACGGGATGGAACAGCGCGAACGCGAAAGCATGGAGTTCGATGTCGTGATCGTGGGCGCCGGACCTGCAGGGCTGGCAGCAGCCATCCGCCTTGCACAGCTGGCGGAGGAAACGGGCAAGGAGGTCTCGGTCTGCGTTCTCGAGAAGGGGTCCGAAGTCGGTGCGCACATCCTGTCGGGCGCGGTCATGGAACCGCGGGCGATCAACGAACTCATACCCGACTGGGAGGAACGCGGAGCACCTCTCCTGACACCGGTGAAGAAAGACCGGTTCCTCTATCTCACCGAAAAGCGGGCGTTTCGCCTGCCGACGCCGCCGCAGATGGCAAATCACGGCAACTACATCATCTCCCTGGGCAATGTCTGCCGCTGGCTGGCCAACGAAGCGGAAGCCCTTGGCGTCGCCATCTTCCCCGGCTTTGCCGCGGCAGAGGTCCTGTTCCACGATGACGGGTCCGTGAAGGGTGTGGCCACCGGTGACATGGGCATTGGTCGCGACGGCAAGCCGAAAGACACGTTTGAGCCCGGTATCGAACTCCACGCCAGGCAGGTTCTCTTTGCCGAAGGGTGCCGCGGACACCTCTCCCGGCAGTTGATGGACCGCTTCGGCCTTCGTGAGGGCGTCCAGTCGCAGACCTACGGAATTGGTATCAAGGAATTGTGGGACATTGACCCGGAAAGACACGCGCCGGGCACGGTCATCCATACCGCCGGCTGGCCCATGGATGGCAAGACCTACGGAGGTTCGTTTCTCTATCACCTCGACAACAACCAGGTCGCCGTCGGCTACGTCATCGGCCTCGACTACGAGAACCCCTGGCTCTCGCCCTTCGATGAGTTCCAGCGGTTCAAGACGCACCCGGCGATCCGCCCCTTCTTCGAGGGCGGCAAACGCATCGCCTATGGCGCCCGCGCCATCAACGAGGGCGGTTTCCAGTCGATTCCACGCCTCACCTTCCCTGGTGGCATGCTGATCGGCTGTGCGGCCGGATTTCTCAATGTGCCGAAGATCAAGGGCAGCCACACGGCCATGAAGAGTGGCATGACCGCGGCCGAAGCGGTGTTCGACTGGCTCACCGGCGAGACGCCTGCGGATGCTGAAGTCCTCGCCTATGGCGAGCGCCTGCGCCGGACCTGGCTGTGGGACGAACTCTACCGCGTGCGCAACATCAGGCCGAGTTTCCATGGCGGCTTCGTGCAGGGTTTCCTCTACTCCGCCATCGACACGGTGATCCTGAGGGGACGGGCGCCCTGGACGTTCCGGCATCGGCCGGATCACGAGTCCCTCAAGCCGAAGAATGCCTGCCAGGCCATCGCCTATCCCCCGCCCGATGGCGAGATCACCTTCGATCGTGCGAGTTCGGTGTTCCTTTCATCAACGAACCACGAGGAGGACCAGCCCGTCCATCTCACCCTCAAGGATGCCAGCGTGCCGGTCGACATCAATCTCGCTCTCTACGATGCCCCCGAACAACGCTACTGTCCGGCCGGTGTCTACGAGATCATCGAGGATGACGACGGGGTGAGGCTGCAGATCAACGCGCAGAACTGCGTGCATTGCAAGACATGCGACATCAAGGATCCGACACAGAACATCGTCTGGGTGACGCCGGAAGGCGGCGGCGGCCCGAACTACCCCAACATGTGACGGATCGCCACGGCGAGGAGACCTGGATGAACCGTTCCAGGGTATGCCGCGGCCTCATCTGCGCGGTGCTTGTGGTGCTGGGCCTGGCGACAGTGGCAGGTGCCCGTGCAGCCACCGATCTCGTCTCGACGAGCGGTGCCTATCTTGCCTCGAGAGCAGCCGCCTACCAGGGCGACATGGTGGCAAGGGCCGACTTCCTGTCGCAGGCGCTTGAACGCCTTCCCGGGGACGTGACACTCCTCGGCCAGACGTACAAGGCCATGGTATCTGTCGGCCGTATTGCCGAGGCGATCGAGTTGGCCCGGCATCTCGCCGGGATGAATGTCATCACTGAAGTGTCCCCGGTCACCCTCCTTGTCGACGCCCTGGCTGCAGACGATGCGGATGCCATGGACGACGCCCTTGCCAGGTTCGGCTCCGAAGGCCCGCTCGGCACGTTCGCCCTCATCGCCCGAGCCTGGTCGACAGCACAAGGGGGCGACCATGCGCGCGCCATCGAAATCCTAGACACCGCCGCGCCAGGCGCCGAACCCCTCGTAGCCTATCATGCCGCCCTTCTCAGCGACGCCGCAGGAAAGGCCGGAGTGACCGAGACGGCCTTCGGCGAGGCCATGGAAGCCGGAGAGACCGTCACCTGGGAGGCCACGCGAGCCTACGGCGGCTATCTGGAGCGCCTCGGGCGGGGCGAGGACGCCGTCGGCCTCTACCGACGGTTCATGGACATCAATCCGGAGAGTCCGTGGTTCGAGGACGCCGTCACACGGGCGCTCGACGGTGGGGTGCCGCCCGCCAGGCCCGACATGCTTCAGGCGATCACCGACGCCCTGGCGGAAACCGCACGGCAACTGCTCGGCGAACGCCGGGGAGTTCCGGCCCTGGCACTGCTCAATCATGCAGCCTGGCTCCAGCCCGCGGACGACCGCATTCACTTCATGACCGGAGATGTGCTTTCCCGATTGCGGCGCGACGCTGCCTCGGCGGCCGCCTATGGCCGTGTGGCACCCGATTCTCCCCTTGCCTGGAACGCCCGGCTTCGTCGTGTCCGCAGTCTCAACGACGCGGGCCTCACCGAAGACGCCATCACACTGGGACGCGCCCTGTCACGGGAACGTCCGGAGAGCGCCGATCCTTTCATGGCCATCGGCGACGTCATGCGCTCGCACCGGAGGTGGGACGAGGCGGTGGAAGCCTACGATGAAGCGCTCCGCCTGCTTGATGAAGGGTCTCACCGCCGTCCGGGCCTCCTCTTCGATCTGGGGACGGTGCTGGAGGTGACGGGGCGATGGGAGCGCGCCGAACAGGTCTTTCTTGAATCGCTGGAATCGCGACCGGACGACCCCTGGCTCCTCAACTATCTCGGGTACGCGTGGGCTGACAGGAACGAGAACCTCGACGAGGCCCTTGATCTCATCGAGCGCGCCCTCGAGCGGACACCCGATGACGGCATGGTGATCGACAGTCTGGGATGGGTGCTCTACCGGCTCGGCCGCTATGACGAGGCCGTCGTCGAACTGGAACGTGCTGTTGGCCTGGAACCTGCCGAGGCTGTGATCATCGACCACCTGGGTGACGCCTACTGGAAGACCGGGCGGCACTACGAGGCTCGATTCCAGTGGCGTCACGTGCTGACACTGGCGCCGGAGGATGAGGACCTTGTCGACGCCGTGCGCCACAAGCTCGAGGCGGGACTCGATGACAGCGGTCGGTGAAAGGGCGGTCCCGGCCCATGCCAAGGTCAACCTGTGGCTGCACGTGACCGGGCGCCTGGCCAACGGCTATCACAGTCTGGACAGCCTGCATGTGCGCACCTCCCTGGCCGACCGTCTGTGGTTCACTCCGGCAGACTCCCCGGCACTCGAGGTGACCGGCCGCTTTTCTGCGGCACTGCAGGATCTGGACGGATCCCGGAACCTTGTGACGCGGGCACTCGCTGCCGTTGCGCCGACACAGGCATTCCGCATCGTCCTGGAAAAGAACATCCCTGTCGCCTCGGGCCTGGGAGGCGGTTCGGCCGACGCCGCCGCCACGCTGCGGACTGTCTCGGGTTTGACCGAAGATCTTCCGGCCATCGCGGCGACACTCGGCGCCGATGTTCCTTCCTGTCTTCATGATGGCACGGTCATGACCGCCGGGACCGGCGATGTCGTCACGCCCGTGGAACCACTTCCCGAGTGCGCTCTCGTTCTCGTCAATCCGGGGACTGCTCTTCCCACGGCGAAGGTCTTCGCCGGTTTCGAGGAGCCTCTCTCAGTGCCCCGGCCCCTGACCCGCCCGCCGGAGAGTTTCGATGACCTGGTCCGGGAACTCGCGAACCGGCGGAACGACCTCGAACCCGCGGCCTGCCGCGTTGAACCCGGGATATCCGACGTCCTCTCCGCACTGCGCACCACGCCTGGAATAGCCCTCGCCCGCATGACCGGCACCGGCGCCACATGTTTCGGCCTCGCCGGCACCCTGCGACAGGCCGACCGCGCGGCGGCCCTGCTCCGCCGTCACCACCCCGGCTGGTGGATCGAGGCCACCATCATCCTCACGCAGCCCCGGGCGGGGCCATGAACTCCCTCGGAGACCTCAAAGCGCGCATCGCCGCGCGCGATGCGCATGTCGCCGTCATTGGCCTGGGCTATGTTGGTCTTCCCCTTGCCCTGGCAGCCCATGGGTGCGGATTTCGCGTCACCGGCTTCGACACGGATCCAGCCAAGATCGCCAACCTTGCCGCCGGCACGAGCTACATCAACTACATCGATGCCACCGCGGTCAGCGAACTCGCCGCGTCGCCACGATTCCACGGTACCAGCCGGGTGAGCGACCTCGACGCTGCCGACATCATTGTCATCTGTGTTCCCACACCCCTGGACCGCCACCGGGAACCGGACATGCGCCACGTGGTGGACACCAGTCACAGCATCGCGTCGATTCTCGCTCCCGGGCGCCTCGTCGTTCTCGAATCGACCACCTGGCCCGGAACAACAGATGAACTGGTGCGTCCGATTCTCGAGGGCAATGGCCTCGTGTCGGGAGTGGATTTCCTGCTCGCCTACTCACCCGAACGCGACGATCCGGGAAACACCACCCATCGTCTCGGAACGGTGCCCAAGATCGTCGGCGGTGATCATGACCTGGCGCGGGCCACCGCCGCAGTCTTCTATGAATCCTTCATCCCTGCCGGAACCATTGTCGTCCCGGACACGAGAACCGCTGAAGCGGTCAAGCTCACCGAGAACATCTTCCGCTCCGTCAACATCGCCCTCGTCAACGAACTCAAGGTGATCTTCGATGCCATGGGCATCAACATCTGGGACGTGATCGAGGCCGCCAGCACCAAGCCGTTCGGCTACATGCCCTTCTGGCCCGGTCCAGGGCTTGGCGGCCACTGCATCCCCATCGACCCGTTCTACCTCGCCTGGAAGGCGCGGGAGTTCGGCGTACCCGCCCGGTTCATCGAGCTTGCCGGAGAGATCAACACCTTGATGCCGCACCACATCGTCTCCAGACTCGCCGGCGAGATCGATCACCGGTTCGGCCGCGGTCTCAGTGGCGCGGCGATTCTCATCGTTGGCATGGCCTACAAGAAAAACGTCGACGACTGCCGCGAAAGTCCTGGCCTGACGCTGATGACACTGCTCGAGTCAAGGGGAGCTGCGGTATCTTTCTTCGACCCCTTCATCGGCACCATTCCCGCCACGCGCGCCCACGCCGGTCTGGCCGGACGGCAAAGTCTGGCGTGGAACGACGTCACCGATGGCGTCCACGATGCGGCACTGATCGTCACCGACCACGACTGCGTCGACTACGATGCCCTCGTCGCGGCCGTGCCATTGCTGGTTGACACGCGCAATGCGACACGGGCCGTTCGCCACCATCGCGAGAGAATTGTTCTCGCCTGACCGGAGCAGTGTTTCCGCCCCGCGGTTGCGCACTCCGGTGCTTTCCGGTTTATAGGAAGCCTGCTGGGGCGTGGCCAAGCGGTAAGGCAACGGGTTTTGGTCCCGTGACCCCAGGTTCGAATCCTGGCGCCCCAACCACACTCCTGTTGCAGGTCACCCGCCCGGACAGGCCCTGCATCACCGATCCACCTTGCGAACCATCACCATGCAGGACACCAGCGACGCCTTCACGGAAGCCCTTCGCCTGATCATGACCCTTGATCGCGATCTGGTCGAGATCATCTTCATGTCGCTCCGGGTCAGTCTCTTTGCGGTGTTCTTCGCCATGCTGATCGGTCTGCCTGTCGGCGCGACGACGGCCATCTCGCGGTTCCCGGGGCGCGGCGCCCTCATCGCTGTGATGAACGCCTTCATGGGCCTGCCGCCCGTGGTTGCCGGCCTCGCCATCTATCTTCTGCTGTCGCGGGCCGGGCCTCTGGGCGACTGGGGTCTGCTCTATACCCCCGAGGCCATGATCATCGCCCAGACGGTGCTCGTCACACCCATCGTCGCAGCCCTGACGCGCCAGGTCATCGAAGACCTTCACCGCCGCTATGATGAGCAGTTGCGCGCCTTCGGCCTGGGCAGGGGCTCCACCGCCATCACCCTTTTGTGGGAGGCGCGATTCAGTCTCGTCACCGTGGTGCTTGCCGGGTTCGGCAGGGCCATCGCGGAGGTTGGCGCCGTCATCATGGTCGGCGGCAACATCAATCATGTCACCCGGGTGATGACCACGACCATCACTCTGGAAACCTCGCGCGGCGCTCTCGATCTCGCGCTGGGTCTGGGAATCGTGTTGCTGACGATCATCATCGTCATCAACGGGCTCGCCGGCCTGCTCAACACCATTGCGAGGAATCCGCGCCTTGCATGACCGGTCAGATGGAAAGGTGCTGCCGCTGGCCGGCCGGAACCTCAGTCTTATGCGGGGGACGCGACTGGTCGTCGATGATGTCAGCGTCACCATCTCCCGGCCGGAAATCGCGGTGCTGCTGGGTCCCAATGGCGCCGGCAAGAGCCTTCTGGTCCGGATGCTGGCGGGCCTCGTCGAACCGGACCATGGCGATGTCACCTGGAACGGACGCCCACCGGACCGTCAGCGGGCCATCAGGCTCGGTGTTGTCTTCCATCATCCCGTGATGCTGAACCGCACGGCGCTGGCCAACGTCCGATTTGCGCTCCAGGCTGCCGGTGTACCCCGCCGCGAACAGCACCAGCGCGCCTTGGAAGCACTGATTACGGCCGGTCTCGGAGCCAGGGCGAGAGTCCCGGCACAGGCACTCTCGGGAGGGGAACAGCAGAGGCTCGCGCTTGTCCGCGCCATGGCGACATCTCCGGACGTCCTGCTGCTCGACGAGGCAACCGCCAACCTTGATCCGGGTTCGATCCTGGCGATCGAGGACCTGGTGCACCAGGCACGCAGCGACGGCACGCCCATTCTCCTCGTCACCCACGACCTTGCCCAGGCGCGGCGCCTGGCCGACCGCATCCTCTATCTTCATGGTGGAGTTCTCGAAGCGGACAGCGACGCCCCGCTCTTCTTTTCCAGTCCCCCCACGAGACGGGCCTCGGCCTTTGTCGAGGGCCGTCTGGTCGCCTGAATCTGCGCAGCCGGAGAAGTCCCATGATGGTGTCCAGGTTCATCGCATGTGCCGTGGTCGTTCTCGGCCTCATTCCCGGCAGCGTAACCGCCTATGACAGGTCCATCGTCGTCCAGTCGACGACCTCGACCCAGAATTCCGGTCTGTTCGATCACATCCTTCCCGACTTCAGCAATGCGACGGGCATTCTCGTCAAGGTCGTTGCCGTGGGCACCGGGCAGGCCATCCGCAACTCCATGAACGGAGACGGCGATGTCCTGCTCGTGCATGCCCGCGATGCCGAGGAGGAGTTCGTCGCCGGAGGCTACGGCGTCGAGCGGTTCGACCTGATGTACAACGATTTCGTGATTGTCGGCCCCGCTTCCGACCCGGCGGGTGTCAGCGGCATCGCCGATGCCGGGGCCGCGCTCATGCATATCGCTCGCAACGGTCTTCCCTTCGCCTCCCGGGGCGACGATTCCGGCACCCACACGAAGGAAATGGTCTTGTGGCGCAACGCCGGTTTCGACCCCACGGCACACAGCGGCTCATGGTATCTCGAGACCGGTTCGGGCATGGGCGCCACTCTCAACGTGGCCGCCAATGTCGGCGCCTACGTCCTGACGGACCGGGCCACCTGGATTGCCTTCCAGAACCGCGGCGATCTCGCCCTTCTCGTTGAGGGTGACGAGAATCTTTTCAACCAGTATGGCGTGACGGTGGTGAATCCGGAGCGCTTTCCCCATGTCCGCAAGGACGAGGCACACCTCTTCGTCGACTGGCTCCTTTCGCCCTCCGGACAGGCTTCAATCGCCTCCTACCGCATCGACGGGAGGCAGCTCTTCTTTCCCAACGCCGCCCCCTGATCCGTCACGTCACAAGGGGCGCAGGGCATCGGCGAGGCGCGGCAGCATCAGGGCGTCGTAACGCTCCTGGCTGGCCGCGCTGTCGTGGGCGAAGCGGAAACAGGTGATGCCGTTGGCCAGGGGCTGGATGATCTGACCGCCAAAGCCCCGCATGGTGGCGATCCTCGTGGTCCGGCCGGACCGGGTGGTCAGCGGCAATTGCCACCAGGCAAGGTGGTAGGTGATGTCGTTCCCGTCGGCGGTGACCGTCCCCGTCGGCAACCCCTTCACCATGGCGCCGTCGAGACATTCCCGCACCAGGGAAGGCTCCAGCAGCTCTGTTCCCTCGTGGCATCCGCCGTTCGACAGCAACCGCCCAAGGCGCGCCACGTCGTCAAGACCGAGGAAGAGGCCGAAGGCGGTGAGCGGCACGCCCCTGGTGCCGTCCTCCTCGAGGGTGCGGTTGATGTCCACCGGACCACAGCCAATGGGGCGCAGCACCTCGTTCTCGACCATGGCGAAGAGATCGGCATCCGGACCGCGGTAGCGCTTCCACACCGCATCCATGGCCGCGCCGGCAACGAAGAGGTCCTGGTCCCGGTAGCGTGCCACGACGCCCGGTCCCCAGGGATAGGATGGCACACGAAACGCTGCGCGGAGCTTGTCCGCACGACTGCGGGCGGCGTACCAACTCTGATAAGCGCGGTAACAGGCGCCGTCCGGACCGTCTGCCGAGGCATATTCCGGTCCGGTGAGATTGTCGGCGTGGATGTCGCCGGTTTCGCCGGCGGTGCCGATGCCGGTCGCCATGGAGAGGCAGTGCCGGATCGTCACATCGTGCCAGCCGTCGTGATCCGCCGTGACATCGAGGACATCAACGATGCGGGTATCGGCGATACCGGGACCAAGGTGACGGGCCAGGCGCATGAGCGCGGTGGTGGCGAATGCCGCCTTGGTGGCCGACCAGATGCCAAAGCGCATCGCGTGGGGGAACGGGTAGGGCCCGTGCCGTGTGGCGAACCCCGTGGTGTAGATGTGCCCGTCGATCACGAGGCCGCTGGTGATCTCGCACTCGCGCATCGGATCGTCCAGCAGCGCCTCGAGCATGTCCGGGGGAGCGATCTCGGAGATGTCGTGAATCGGCATTGGGTCGTGATGGTCTGGCGCGGCCAGTGACCCTCCCGCCTCGCGGAACGACGCCCCTGCCACGCCCCAGAGATCGAGAGTCTCGGGGATGTGATCGGGGAGCGTTTCAGTCACCACCTGGACGACAAGATCGCGCACCCGCTCCCCATCCCAGGCGAATCGCGCCACCCCGTGGTGGCTGTCGTTCTCTCTTTCGCAGGAAAGCTGGAAGGGAAACGATGCGGTATCACAGGCGCCATCACCCCTCCAGATGCATCCCTCGCCAACCGTGATGTCCCAGTAACTCTGCGAATCGGGCCGGCGATGCAGTCCCCGGTGCACCGGCAGGAGACGGTCGCCGTCGGTCCGGAATGCAAGATTGACGCCGGGAAACCGGGTCACACCGCCACCCAGGGCAAAGTCGGCGTGTGCAGAGGCGTCGCTGGCCGCCAACGGGGACCCGTCGATGGCGAGGACGCCGTTGAAGGGATGGCGGCAGGGCCGGCGACCTGCCGGCGGCGTGAACACATCGATGGGCCAGGGTCCATCCATCCGTGTAGCAGAATTATAGATATCAGTCAGGCGAGAAACTCCTTAGCAGCTTGATCGATGGTTCTCTCGTTTCGACGTTATCTTACCGTCTGTTAGCGACTTGTCAAACATCGAAGAGTTTCGAACTCAGACCATGTAGGATCAGGTTTTTCACGACGGATTATGACATCGGGGGATATGCCGGGCTCATCGAAAGACGAGAGAGCCTGCATGACATGCACGTTTGGCCGATCATCGACGCTGTACAAGGCATGGTCAGACTTTCCACGAGCTCGTGGACGTTCACTCTTCTACAACTCTGTGACATTGGGTTTTCATTGGGGTATATTCCCTTGTGAGTTCCGATTATCGGTCGCTTACATGGTCGCATCGGGACTGTTTCGCACACGATTCACCCACGATACAGGAGATTCTCATGGCTGGAAGACCGCGGGGCGAGAAGCGCAGGGCGCGTAGCGTCATGGCAACCGACAGCGAATGGCAACGCATCGGCGCGGGCGCCGCGGCGTACGGCCTGTCGATCTCGGACCATGTCGTACGGACTCTCCTGGCGCCACCATCACCGCCGTCGGACAACACCGGCACGGCTCTGACGGCCCGGGTGCAGTGGAGGGTGGCGCGTGCCGTGCTGGCGCTGGAGAGCATCGAGAGGCTGCGTCTCGACGAAGCCGACATGGGCACGGCATGGCAGGAGATCGCCGCGGAAGTCGATGGCTGGATCGACGGCGCGGCGGAGCTGGAATGACCGGGATGACGCCATGAAGCGCGCACGGCAACATTGCATCTACTGTGATCCCCGGACATGGGAGAAGATCGGCAGGCGTGCGCGAAGGGCGGGCATGCCGGTCTCGCGTTTCGGCGTGCTGTGCTGTCTCAAGGCCGACGAGGAAGGACGCACCAGTCCGGCTGAACCGTCCGGCCATGCGCTGGTGATACCGCAGGACCGGCAGCGCCGGCTCTACGAGGACATGGAGACCATCGTGCGCGCCGGGCACATCATGCTGGACGAGACGAAGTCGGACAAGATCGGAGTGTTGACGAGCGACGTGATTCGCTTCCTGCGACTGACCGAACCGGGGGAAGGGCGATGAGCAAGCCGCGCCGGCGGAAGGAAGGCATGTCGCATTCGATCTCCTGCACGGACGAGGACTGGCAGATGATCTGCAAGGGCGGGGAACGGGCCGGCAAGAAACCGTCGGCATGGTTCATACAATGCGCCCTCAGCGTGAGCCCGCTGGCGGGCAGGACGTTTCCACTGGTCCTTGATGAACATCAGCAACGCACCGTGGTCATGGCGGTCGAGCGCCTGGCCCAGCCGTTTTCGGGCCGTCCGGAGTCGCTGTCCCGAATCGAGGACGATGTCCGGCATGTCCTGCGGGAACGCGTGCGGGCGATGACACGGCAAGGCCGGTCTGAAGAGGCGCGCACCAAACTTCAGGAGGTGTTCGACAAGAAACACGCCAGGTGGATCGAGCGCTGGGCGCAGAGGCCGCGCCAGCGTCGGGCCGACGCCGAACAGGGTCACATGGACAAGTGAGGTCCCCTGCGGTGCAGGATGCGCCGCCTCTCTTTCAGTTCTTCAGTCTGTTCATGCTTCCTGACGGTGCGCTCGTCCTCGTCATCCCAGGACGCCCGGTAGCAGCCGCGCCCGGAGAGTTCGCGGCGCTCCATCTCCACCTCGTGGACATTCGCCCGTCCGTTGACGCGCAGCACCTGCAGGGTGCAGAGGTCCTCGGCTTGGGTCTTGCCCGCGACAATGCGGAGAAGGACGCCTTCACAGTGGTGCGGTTCCATGGCAACACCGGGATCGATGCCGTCGTGGCCGGGATGTCCGGCGGGAGGAGCGGGCATCGTGGTCCAGCGGAGCCGGTCGCCGGCGACGACACTCCGGTTGCAGGCGATGCGATGCACATGATCGGGCGAGGCCCGCTCGCGCGCCGCCACCGCATCGCGCAGCCTCTCGTCGCTCCAGGTGGCGCGATGCACCTGATCGCGTGCCAGATCGCCGCATGCCACGCGTTCGACTCCCTTCCATGAGCCGTCGGCATTCCGCCGGGCGCCGCCGCGCTCGACGAGGAGCGCATCCTTCCGGTCGCGTCCGCCGCTCACGCCCGGCCACACCACCACCAGTTCCTGCACGGACCCGCCCTGGGCCAGCCGGCGCCGGAGCCGGTCGCCGGCGACCAGCTGCTCGTTCCCGCGCCAGGCGATGGCGAACGCGCCACCGGGCGGACGGGCGCGGAGCCAGGCGCATTCCTCGCGCACCATGGCCGCGATGCGGATCCGGTCACGGTCGGGGGCGGCGAGCCTCTCTGTCACGTCCGCGAGCCCGGTCTCGATTCGCTCCCGCAGGACGGGCTGACAAGAGAGGTGCCGCGCGAAACGACTCAGGTCCAGCAGGTCCTCAGCCTTGTCACGCCACGCCGCGGCCTTCCCCTGCCATCGCGGCCACTCGTCCAGCAGGGTGACCGGCACGTTGTCCCGCCTGGCCTTCTCCTCAAGCGCGCGATGCTCGCGGTCAAGGACGGCCATCTCCTTCACCCGCGCCTCGATCCGGGCGCATTCGCCTGTGCACCTGGCGTGCTCGGCGATGACGGGCTTGAGCCGGCGTCGCGCCGCGGCGGGAAGATCGCGGTCGCCGGCCAGCTCCCGCACGTCGTCGAACATTGCGCCATAACCTTCCGCATGGAATGGCAGGACGCCATCGCGCCGCGCCCGCCGGCGCAGCGCCTTCAGGTTCCTGGTTACCTCGAGGAAACGGTCGAAGGGCCCGTGCCTTTCCAGTTTGTCGAGCGCCCTGGAGATGCGTCTCCGGGTTGCGGCGTCATGGTCGAGATGGGGACCGTAACGTTCGTCGCGCAAGAGCGCACGGCCCGCCCCGTCGAGTTCGCGGGCGAATGCGGCGAGCGGACGGTAACCCTCGAGATCGGTGATGACCGTATCGCGGCCCTTGCGGGAACGCTCCCGCGCTTCGGCGTCAAGGATGCGCCAGCGCCGTGTGTGTCGGCGGGCGTCATCGAGGAACCGGCCGATGGCGTCCCGGCATGCCCGGCCTTCCGCATCGCTCGCCAGAACGCCGCGTGCCTCAACCGCGGCGGCATCGGGAAGGCCGTCGCGCAACAGAAGCGCGTTTGCCTGTGTCACAAGGCCGTGCCAGCCCACCATGCCGAAGGGAATTCGTTCCTCGCCTTGAGCCCGCGCGCGAACCCGCCGGTGGGCCGCGGCGAACTGCGCCCAGGCTGTATCGGTTTCGGCAAGCCGCTCGCAGCGCTCGAGGCGCTCGGCCGCATCGCCCGCGTCCCGGTCGAGATGGGGCTGCCACAGGTCCGGCCTCTTCAACATCGCCCGCCACTGTCGCCGGGCCTTGAGCCAGCGTTCCCGCCATGCCCGGTAGCCGGCCAGTTCCGCCGCCGGCCGCTCCGGATCCCGAGCCGCCAGCCGGCGGTGGCCGTCGAGCAGCCTGCCGGCCTCCGCGGCCAGCGCCAGAACCCTCTCCTGGCGATCCCGGGCCTGCGCCTCGTGGGCGATCACCGCGCGCGCGGAAGAGCGCACCTGCTCGGGCACGTTCTTCATCGCCGCCAGCAACCGTGCCTGCGCCACGAGATCGTCATGACCGTCGACGTGGAACGGGATCGTGTTCCCGGCGGCGGCGCGTTCGTGGACTTCCCGGCGCAGCGTCTCGAACCGGGTTGAGGCTTCGTCACCTTCCTGGGCTGCCCGGAATGTCCCGAGGCATGCCGCGATCGCCCCGGCGCTCTTCGGCCGGACGGCAAGGATGGACCGGAAGTCGGGATCGTCGCTCATGTCCTTCCAGGTGGCCTCGATCGTCGCGACGGCCGTGATCCAGTCCGCGTAGCCGGCCGTCTCCACCACGGGGCAGGCCTCGCCGGCGGCCCGTTCGACCAGGTCCCGGCGCACCTGAAGGAGGTGATCGGCTTCACTCTGCAGCGCGTCGATGCGGGCGTCCATCCGGCCCCAGGCGGCGGACGCTTCGATGCCGCGAACATGGTCGCGAGCCTGCCCGCTTGCCTTGTCATCCCGGCCGCCCGTCTCGTCCGTCGGCGAATGACCGTCGGCCACGAGCGCTCCGGCGGCGTCTTCGCGGCGTGTCACCGACACCACCGTCTCCTCGCGCGGGCGCCATGGCATCGTCTTCTCCGGGAGAGATGCCCGCAACTCGCCCGCCGTAACGCCGATCGCCTCCAGCGCCGTTGCCCTCTCCCCGGTGTTGGCTTCCAGCGTTTCGATCAGCTGTTCGCCGTTGTCGGTCAGCACCATGACGCTGTCACGGGCCCGGCTGATCTCGACATAGAAGGTTGCCTGGTCGGTCAGCAGACCGTGACCGGAATCCAGAACCGCGATGACGCCGTCGGCCGTGCTGCCCTGCGCTCCGTGAACCGTCGAACTCCAGGCATGGTCGATGTGGCGCAGCTGTGGATCCTCATGCTTGAGCGAAAGCGTGCCGCCATCGGCGGTCCGCACCCGCACCCGGGAGCCGGTGATCGCCACGATCTCGGCCTGTTCACCGTTCACCAGGGCGCGCGCCTTGTCGTTGCGCGTCCAGCGGATCCGGTCGCCGGCCTGGAGTTCGATTTCGCGGGTCTCGTAGACCTCCAGCCGGTAGCGGATGTTCCCCTCCGGTCTGATCCGGCGGGCCGTGCCGTCGGGATGGGAGAGCAGAACGCGGTCGCCCTCGATACCGGTCACCGTGCAGGCGTCGTCGGCCTTCACCCGGTAGTTCACGAGGTCCTGGTGGAACACCACCACGTCGCCTTCCCCGTAATTGCGCACGTCCGCCTTCTCGGCGCGCGTCATGCCAAGGCCGACCAGGCGTTCGATTTGCAGAACCCGCCCGCGCAGCGCGCCTTCGGCCGCAAGGCCTTCGCGGACCGTCCGATTGATGTCCGCGCGCAGGGCGTGGGTCGGCGCCATGAGCAGCGTGCGGGCACGGGCGTCCGGGTCCAGTTCCAGCCAGGCGCGCGCCGCCTTTTCCGCAAGATCCTCGTGATCGACCTCGACCAGGCCGGCGCCCAGCAACCGGACCGCCTCACCGGGTTCTCCCTCCAGGACCGACAGGACTGCCGCCTTGACATCCGGGTTGCGCTGGCGGCGGATGTCGCTCATCCGCGCCGTCGTCATCCCGGCCTGCTGCAGTTGCCGGAACGGCTGGCCGGCATCGACCGGGCGGAGCTGGCCGGTGTCGCCCACCAGCACAACGCGGGCGACGTCGAGATGGCCTGCAATGCGCAGCAGGGAGCGCATCTGCGCCGTCGACACCATCGATGCCTCGTCCAGCACCACGACCGACCCGGCAAAGAGCGCGCGCAGCTTCTCCAGGCCCGGACCGGGGTCTTCGCGATCGGCCGCCCGGCAGCGCGTGAGGAACCATTGAAGCGTGCGCGCATGGATCCCCGCTTCGCGCTCCAGCACGCGCGATGCGGCGGCAGACGGAGCAAGGCCGATGATCCGCCGCTCTCCGGCGAGCTCGCGGACCTGGCGCAGCATGGTGGTCTTGCCGGTCCCGGCTCGTCCCTGCACGCCGATGATCCGGTCTGCTGAGAGGAGAATGGTCCGCACCGCGTCGCACTGTCCCTCGGTGAGGCCCGACGCCGCCAGACGCGCCGCGACATCGTCGTCGCGGGCCAGCGTCCCGGTCTCGCCGAGGCCGGCCTTCATCATGGCGATCACCGAGCGTTCCGCCTTCAGGGTCCGGTCGGTGACGAAGGCGCGGTCGGCGCGCCGCAACGTGGCGTCGACCAAGTGGCCGTCCTTCACCAGTTGCCCGACCGCCTGCCTGATCGCGTCAAGCGTATGGCGCCCCGGCGAATGCGCCAGTGCCAGCGTTTCGAGCTCGTGCGCCGCAAACACCGATTGGCGCTCCTCGAGGCGTTCCGCCGTGCGGGCCACGATCTCCAGGGCCGACAGGTCCTCAGGCTTCCGCACCGGCCGGCGGGGACGGGCTGCCGCGAGGTCGGCGCCGAGGCCAAGCGCCTGAGCCCGCTCCGCCCAGACCGTCTCCAGCATCGCCCGCAGCGGTTCGTCCTTGCGCCGCCGCGTCGCCAGCGTCGCCATCTGCGCCGCGGCCTGGCTGTGGTCCCAGCCCCTCTCGGTCAGGTAGGTCAGGATCTCCCTGCGGCGCGTCGAGAACGCGCTCCTCAGCTTCCGGCCGTAGCCCGCGATCTCGAAGCTCGGCATCCGTCCCGCCATGGCGGGACGGACGTCGTAGCCCCGTTCCATCAGCCGGCGCGACAGCTCGTTGCGGTAGTAGGCGCCGATCTGCCGGGCATGGCGGTGGAGCAGGGTGGCCTCGATACTGCGCCAGCGCCCCTGCGGGTCGCGCGTCATGTTGGCGATCACCGCATGGGTGTGGAGCTGGGGATCGAGATTGCGGCTCGCGACATGGCGGAAGGTCGCCGCGACCATGTGGGGCGCCTTGATCCGCGGACGCTTTCGCGTGGCGGGGTCCCAGCCGCGGGTCTCCAGGAGGTTCCCCTCGATCCAGTCCAGCGTTGCCTTCACCGCCTCGTCATGGGCATGCACCACGCCGCGGTCGCCATGGGGATAACGTCTCGTCGGCAGCAGGGCCGCCAGGGACACCGATTTCGGCGCCGAGAAGGTGATGTCGAGCCCCGGGCGGTGCTCATGGGCGCCGTCGCGCTTGCGGCCGAGGCGGATGCCGGTGCCGATCACGTGGCCCGCCAGCAGCGACTCGAACTTGCCGGCGGCGACATGGAGGTCGGGCCGCAGCCCCAGGGCCAGCGCGCCCTTGCCGTGCCAGAAGCTGCCGTTGCGGTGTTCCGCGTTCTTCGCCCGCCCCGCGTCGCTCTCAGGCCCGGCGGCCGTGTAGTAGCCGCCATCGCGGCGCAGGTAGTCGGCCGTGGCCGACGCCGATGTCAGGTTGCGAACCGACGCGACCATGGTTCGTCATCGTGGAGCGACGCCCCGGGCCACGCGATGTCCGGAGATTGATCGGATCCCGTGCACGGTGAGCCAGGTGTCTCCGGGGCGTGGCGCATGTTTCCTGGATGTTGTTGCTGAGACGGCGGTCACGATACCGTCTGCGGGCGCCTGAGGGAAAACCGGCCCGGACCTCCGGCAGTGTCTCTCCTTGACGTGCGGCCAAGTGGAAGGCCGCGAGAAGGAGAGCGAACCCGCGGCCTCCCTGGCGGGGCCGGAGGCTTCGGAGGAGCCCCGCGTTCCGTAGAACTCTACGCCCGGAGTCTCAATTCAGGAAGGGGAGGTGCGCCGCCCCCACAAGAGGCGCCCCGCGAACCGGGGGCTGCGGGGCCAGTTTAAAAGTGCGACGTCAGAAGCGCCGCAATTCTGGTCGGGGCCGGCGAGAATGTCCAGCGCCAATGCTGAGGGCGCAAGCCAGGAACGGGCGGAAGGCCGGCAGGGTCAAGGCGAGACATTGCCGGACATCTCGCCGAACCGCACCAGGCATCGCAATGTTCCGGGCGAACACGGGGGACATGCCGCCGGTCCGTCATGTCTTCGTGGATGGCACAGTCACGAAGAAGGGGATGGCGTCCATGTCCCCCTTGGCCAAGGATAGCGGGCATTGCACACAGGTCCCAACGGGAACTGCTATCCTCGGTTCAGAAAGACCCGGTCGCGGCGGCGGTCGCACCGCGCGGGTGTGGACAGCACCTTGTCGAAGGGCCCAGAACCAGCAGGCGACGACGATGGCGCTTCACCTTGTCCACCACGATCTCTCTCATGCATTCGCGCTTGACCACGAACAGGAGCAGGCCCTTCGCAGTGTGGCCGACGGCGATCGGAGCGAGGATCTCCAGGCGTCCGTTCTCGAGGTCCTGGTGCGGGCACACGCGGAACGCCTGTGGCTGGCGTGCGACTGCCGGGGCGAGGGTGGCAGGCCTCCGGTCAATGTGCCCTGCCGCCGCCTGGCCCTCTACTACTGGCGCAGGTTGTCCGCCCCGCACGTGGCGCACGCCGGAGGCTGCGTCTACTCGCGTGCCCGCGTCTCCTTCCTGCACAAAGCCAGGGACCCGGAAGCCCGGGCGCCGGTGGAACCGCCTGACGACAGGTTCTTCGCGGTGCTTCTGAACGAGCCGGAAGACCCGAGGCTCGCGGACCCGGACGCATCGCCGGATCCCGGCGGAGCCCGCCATGGAAACCGGCACTCGAAACTGCGGCAAAAGCTGTTCCAGCTGGTGCTGTTTGCCGGGCTCAACCGGCTTCCCGATGCCGAAGTCCGGAATGCAAAGGAATGGTCGAACAGGATCAGGCAGGCCGCGGGGATGTTCGAGATTGCACCCGGCCGTCCGCTGGGCGATCTCATCTTCCCCTGGCGGCGCATGTGGCAGATGGACCGGATCGACGACAGGATGCGCGCCGTGGCGAAGGCCTGGCCGGAAGGCCACAGGCCGCAGGGATTTTTCTGCGGAGCCGTGTGGGGCGTGGACGACCATGGCGTCACCGGCGGGCGCAGGGGCACGCGTCTCGACGTCGCCGCCCGGGTCTCGCAGCCCGTGATCGGCAGATACCCGGTGAGCCCGCCCTACCTCTTCATGGGCGTGGTGGGTATGGAGGACGGTGCGGATGCCTGGGCCTGCCTCTCCGGCCATGCCCAGCCCATCGTCGCCATGAACTGTCCGGTTCCGGTGGAATCCAACGCGGAGCGCCAGGCGTTCCGCACGCTGAGGAAAACCCTCCGGATCATGCGGCGCGAGTTCGACGCCGTGGCGTTCACTCTCGGAAAGCCGCTGTTCGAGACCAACACGCAGTACGGGCCATGCCTTCCCGACTTCATCATCCGGGCGCACCCTCAAGCCTGGGAAGGCAGGGACAGCGTCGACTTCATGATCGAGGTCATGGGGTTTGAAGACGAGGACTACCGCCGGCGCAAGCAGGAAACCCACCGGGCCATGAGGGAACTCGGCACGCTGTGCATCATGGAGGCCCGCAGGTTCGACACGTCCGGGGGGCTGGCGTCAGCAGGGACCGACGTCACCGACAGGATCCGTGCGGTGCTTCGAAGAAGGATGGCCTGAATGTCCACGCAGAGGGATGCGCCTGGCCGGCCGAAAGGCATGGCGCCATGGCATCACCAGTTGATTACGGCACGATTGCGACCCGAAGGAGAGTGCCATGGAGGCTGGGTCATCATGAATTGGCCTACGCTCCTCGATGTGGCTCCGTGTTCAAGGGCACTCTGATCTTGAGCAGACCCACGACACTTGAGGCCGAGGCAGGTCAATCCAAGAGACTGGAGCTGTCTTTGAATTGCATAGTCTGGGATGTAGTTCCCCAAACTCGATACCCTTGGACAGGGGACTCTCCAGCAGCTGGAACCGCGTGACGAAGGTAGATCCCATCGGCTTACCTGCGTAGCGAGGACGGGAAGACTGCAGTGAGGGAAGGTCCGGCCATTAGAACTCACTCGACGTTAGCCGTTTGGGGGCTGTGGGGCATTTGCTCAACCCGGACCCGGTTGCTCTGTCTGGCCTAAGAGCGGACATCGTCTTCTGGCAACGAATTGTGCCGAGTCTGCTGGAGCACGGTTAACCGAAGTTCATTAGAGTTCGTCCAATACGGATGGCTTATTCTTCCGATCCATCCTGCATTTCTCAATCTTGTCTTTCTCACTATTGAGGAAGGTTGTGGAATCCCAGTCGCCAAATTCCTATTCCGAAATTCCATAGGTTGATCTTAGTTGTTGTGTTACAGAAACAACATGCAAACCCATACACGCGTATCGATACCGTCGCTCCTCGACAAACTCAGTGTAGTCAGGAGGAAAGGCGCGCTCTGCTGTGATTGAAATGAAGCGATTGTCGTTCTCAATTCGACTCGGTAGGGCTAGGATCTTGTACATCAGCGCGTGATCGATGCTTCTCCAGTCGACGTCGTTGGGTAGAGGCAAACCAGTCGGTTGAGAAACCTGCGGCTGAAGTTCACTTTCAGCGTTTCGCTGCCCTAAGCTCAAACCATCGTCTCCAACAACGTCGGTGCATTGGTCAAGAAATTCAGGAGGACGCAATGAACCTAGATGAATTCATAAGGGAGTCATTGTTGGAGGTGTTAAGAGGCATTAAGGAAGCTCAGAAAACAACGAACGAGCAGGGAGGTCGGTGTTGGAGTTATTCATCCAAAATAGGGGCAAGAGAAGGATCACCCACAAATACGTGTTAGAGGTTGCTTTTGATGTTGCAATTTCTGCGGCCGAAGCTGATGATGAAACCCAGCTAGGCTCAGATCGAGTTCAACAAGATCGAGGCCGGCCACCGCTCCATCTTCGACGCCGGCTGGCGGCCCTCCATCGGCTGGGTCTGCGGCTTCGCACTGCTCTGGCACTTCATCCTGTTCGACCTGCTGACCTGGGTCACGGGAACTGCTTCCCCCGTGTGACGGCATTGCCGGAACTGACCGGCACCGATACGCTGGTCACCGTGCTGCTGTCGCTGCTGGGTCCCGGGGCGATGCGAACGGCAGAGAAGTTCGGGGGGAAGGCGCGGTAATCGGAGCGATCAATGCGCCAAAGATCTACTGGTGATCAGCGTTGAAGTTCTTAACCAAGAAGTAGCAGAATCCTAGCGCTAGGCTGCGGCCCAGCCTCGCGAACTCCTGTTCGGAAAAGCCGACCGGCGTGTGCGATCCGGGGCTGGCGAAGCTGAAGACCCCCGTTAGCCCGGCTTCCTGCTGTTCGGTAATGAACCCCGACACCCGCAGATAAGCCGCGATTTGTCCCCACTTACTGTGGTCGAAACTCCTAGCATGATTGACTTGCCTCTGTTGTGCGATCGATGTCGCCAAAGACTGCAAAGCTACGCGGGCATTGCCGAGACACCCATTAAAGTCGCCGCGGAGGAAGGCGTCGGCTGAGTTTTCGATTACCCGCGCGATGTCACCGGCGTCGGGCAATCCAGATCGCTGAAGCTCCGCAGCCAAATCATCCTCGACGGCCTGGACACCTTCGATCGTGGGCTCGGTCGGTACGAAAGTGTCGGTTTCTCTTTCGTATTCGTCCTGTCCTCGACGGTAACCGTCCAACTCCAAACAAAGGAGCAGGTCGTTCCATCTTTCGTCGAACCGATAGCGAGGAGAGATTTGATAGCGTAGCGCCCCGTGGGTTCTAAGGGCCTCTTCCAGGATGTTACCGATTCGCTCGCCGGACGCCGCGAGCACTGCTTCACGAACAGCGGCCGTGACGCTTGTCCCGCCCCATTGGTTCGAGAGTTCGTCGGTTTGTAGCCCATGCTTCTCGAACAGCACTACGAGCGAATCTCTGTCAAACAAATCGAGAAACTGGCAGAGCGACAGCCTGGATCGCCGGCTCAGATTCACCGGAAATCTCCTAGCAACGCCCAGGCAAGTGTTGCCTTGATGCCGAACACTTCACGACCGCTCAACACGGACCCGGTCGCCCAGGCCGAGGTCGTTCAGGATCTGCTGCAGTTCGGTCTCCATGTTCTTGGCCGATGCCGAGCCGATGCTCACCGAGAACTCGACCCCGACGCTGAGATCGTCCCCAGACCGAAGCTTGGGCAACACCTTTGTTCCAAGCCGATTCCAGACCTCGGGCGGCACCGTCCCGACCAGGCGTAGCGTCGTCTTCTGATCGCCGGCGCCAGGCTCAGGCTCGGTGCCCGGCTCGGGCTCAGGTTCCGGTCCGGTTTCGGGACCAAGACCCGGAGTGGACCCCGGTTCCGGCTGCGGCGGGCCACCCGGCGTCGATCGGAGTTCCTCGGCCTTCGCCTTGGTAAGCAGAAAGACGCTGGCCTCGAACGCGACCTCCTCTACCCCGATCTGCTCCGCATACCACAGCCGCTCATATCGGCCGTCACCCTTGGCGCCGGATGCGAGGCCGAAATCCCCATTTCCCACAAACTCGACGATCTTGCGGCGAAGGATCGAGTCCGGATCGTTCAACCGGGTCAGTGAGCCGTTGAGGAAGCTCTGACGCAGGCTTGTGAGCGGCCAAGCGCCGGTTTCCTTGAACGCCGGCGGCCAGTGGCGGTCGATGTAGCCGGCGCCGACGGATTCGTTGAGCAGGGCTTCGGCCTTCAACGCACCGATGATCCGCCCACACAGGGTTTCGTTGGCGCTGGCATGGCCGGCGCCGAGGTCGATGATCTTGAGGCCGTTCGCGGCCTTGGTATCGGCGAGCGCCACGAAGCGATAGCCGCCCCACACTTCGTCCTTGGCCGTTTCCTCAGCATCCTTGACCTTGGCCTGCACTTCCGCGCGATCGGTGCGGTCGAATTCCGCGCCGAGGACCCCCTCCGCCACTTCCCGGGCGACGCGCTGCCAAGCCAGCCACAATTCGATCCGATTCCGAATATCCCGTCCCGGTTTTCTGGCGCACCAGACCAGCGACCCCGGGTACAGTCTTGGCGACTTCCCGCGCTCCTTGGTCCACTGGCCAATCCGCTCGACAGCTTGGCTGCCGTCCTTCCACTCCGCCTCTGGGTCGACGATGACGAGTGTCAGGCGCGGCGAGTCCTGAACCGCTGTGCCGTCCTCGGGAAAGGGGACGACGGGAACGGTGGCGCCCCGCGCGAATTCTCCCTCGACCAGCTTGCGGATGGCCGGCTTGATCTCTGTCTCCTCGTCGAGGGACGCTCGCCGATCGCTGACGACCTTCTTCAAGGTCGCCTGATGGTGGATGCGGAAGCCGTCCGTGCCGACCTTGCGAATGAAGAAGCCCGAGGCTTCCAGGGCCGTCGCGGCGTTGTCGATCGTCGTGGTCTCGACCTCCGGCTCGCCCAGCGCGAACCGTAGCTCGGGCAGGTGGGCCACCTTGTCCACTTGGCCGCCCGAGGATTCGAACAGGATTGCCGTTCCCACCCGGCGATGAATGTCGCGAAGCGGCCCCTTGGTGTTCGCATCCAAGGCTTTGGCGTGCGCCAACGGCCCGGCGAGGTCAGCTTCTATGGCGACGTCGAGCCGCGACTCACCCAGTTGGCCGAGAACCACGGCGCGAAACTCTGGCACGTGCAATGGCGCCGATCCCATTGTGATCAGGGGTTCCCGTCGCGCCTGCTCGAAATGTTCGCGAGCCGCCCAGGAAATCCACTGCGCCAACATCGCCAAGGTGCCGCGGGTCTGCTGGAACTGGGTCAGGGCGCGCCATTTTCGCTGAAAGACGGAGAGTGTGGACGGATGGAAGGGGTAGCAGGCCTCGAACCGGCCCCTCAGGAAGTCGCGTGCCTTGGCCTCTGTGGTCGCGGTGTCCACGGCCATCCATTCGGAGGGGAGCCGGGCGGTCCGCTCGAAACACCAATCGGCGTAGGTCTTGGCGACCTTCTTGCGGATACGCTCGTCACCGATTTCCTCGAACAGCCGCCGCCGCACAACCTCGCTGATCTCGGATTCGTCATTGGCGATCAGGTCGCGGGCGACACGGCGGACGACCTTGGTGATCCGATCCTGCCACTGCTGGTCCCAGTCGGTCATCTCGACCTGGCTGCGGGGAAGGCTGATGACCGCCGCGACCTGGGACGAACCGGTCACGGCGACTGTCAGGTTCTGAATGAAGGCATGGAAACTTTCGGCCAAGCCGCGGTGACGGTTGACGAAGTTCAGGACTTCGTCGAACAGCAGCAGTACCGGCGCTTCAGCAGCGGCGAACATTCGCCCGATGGCCTCGGTTCCCGGGGGGGTGGTCTCGGCGGAGGCGCCAAGCGTAGCGACACCCTTATCGCCTGCCAATTGGCGGGCCAGATCGATCCACGGCGTTTCCCGGTCTTCGCCCGGGTCCCAGGCATTGCCGACAAAGACACCGACCCGGGCGGCGGGGGCTTCCGCAACGCCCGCCTCGGTCAGAAGAGCGGATACACCCGGGAGCTTGGAAGCATTGGCACCGGCGTTGGCGAGGTGGTAAAGCGAGGCCAGCGTGTGCGTCTTACCGCCGCCGAACTGGGTGACGAGGGTGAGGACCGGCGCCGTGTTCTCCGTCTTCCCGGACAGGCGACGGAGCACCATACCGGCGTGCTCTTTCAAGGCGCGGGTGAAGCAGGTGCGCGCAAAGAACTGTGCCGGCTCGCGGTAGTCCAGAGGCGCGGTCTTGGCGACAATCTGTTCGAGGGCGATCGCGAACTCGTCCGGGCTGAACGAGCGGCCCTCGCGGACCTCCTTTCGAGGCGTTACGATTTTGTACCAAGGGTCCACGTTCTCATCCTTCCCCAACTAAACGTTTTCTCGCCCGGTTCATCGCGGCACCGCCAACAGCATGGCGTCCAAGAGGCGCTTCTCCTCGCTACCGCGCGGGTAAAGGGCGGAGAGGGCGTTGGCAAGGCGCAGGAAATCCGGCCCGCGTTCCTGCTCCGCCTTCAGCAGGTTGCGGAGCGCTTGGCTGCGGCCCGAAGCTTGCAGAAGCATGGCGGCATGGACCCGATCGAGTGTGGTTGCTTCAAGGGAAGCTTCCAAGTTGCCGGCGGCCACGCTCGCGGTTCTCCCGCGCTGCCGGCCGCTACCGCGAACAGTCGGAGTTTCCTCGGGGAATAGGGTGAGCTGCGCCGCCGCCAACGGGCTCACCTCGATTTCGTCGGCCAGCGTGCCGGCTCCAGATTCTCCGAAGAGTTGCTTTCCTCGCTCGGTAACGGCCATCAGCCGGACCACGCCCTTGCTCGTCTCGATGATTTGGCCCTCCCAGTCGGGAAGTCGGATGCCGAGCGGTTGGGCAAAGCGGCGGGCAACGTCGAACATCAGGCTGTAGCCCTTCGACTTGCCTCGTGGGGCCTCGTCCTCCTCCTCGGAATCATCGGCGCCATTCGACTCAGCGCCGCCATTCGTGCTTTGCAGTGTCCACAGGAACAACGCGGTCAGTCGCGCGTCTTCCTCCAGCGCGCCGGCAAGACCATTACGGGCCTGTGCTTCGGCAGTCCCTAGCACCTGCTCAAGGGCTCTGCGGCCGACTACTTCCCAGACCTTTTCGAGGTATTCAGGCAGACCGACCTCTCGCCCCTCGGCGGTCTCAACTCTTGAATGCCGGCTGAATATCTCAAGAGCGGGACCAATGCAGGCAAACACGAGGTCGGCTCCCCGCACGCCTTCGCTCTGCAGGCGCTCCATCCAGTCTCCAACGCGGACCGGCAATCGTTGGAGAACATCCGACCAATCACCTACTGCGGCATCGCCTGCGCGGGGACGGCAGACGAGATGGACACTCGTCGCTAGTGACGCAGTGTTTCTCGCAGTCAGACGGTTTGTGGTTTCGGTTTCAATGGGCCATGAGCTTGTGATGACCCACCCACCTTGTATCAACCCTGAAAGAAGGGCTTCCCATCCTTCAGTTGTTTTGTGGGCGAAAACAACACATCCAATCCCATCGTCCTTAAGTACGCGCTTTCCTTCCAAGAAACACTTTGCTATCGTTTCCTCGAAGAAGTGGCCATCCTTAGGTTTGCCGCATATCTTGTGTGCGCGATTCCAAACGCATTCCTCGTTCTTGGGTGTCAATAGATCAACCGAAACTAATGGGCTGTTCACGAACCTATTTTCTGGTAGCGTCCTCTTTAGCCAAACAAAGAAAAAATCTGACAAATCGGCGTAAGGGATCGCATCGTAGTACGGAGGATCAGTAAACCAAATCGCGGCGGAATCATCAGGAAGCGGAGAATTAGCAGCATCTGCCATTTGTGGTGATGAAGAAGAATATTTGAAATCTAAAGAACGCAAACCGTCGAGCAAACCGTCGAAACATGTTTCGAAGCTTGCGCTCGAATTCGAGATCGGAACGCCCTCAGTGAAGTCCCATGTCATTGAAATCGCTTGGCGACTGAACATCTGTCGCGGGCACTCCGCAATAGGTTCCCACCGTGTCATTGAGTTGGCTAGATCCGTCAGTTTGCAGAGAGCGAGGCAGAGTATCTCGGCATGTGCTTCGTTCAGAATACGGACCTCGCGCGTAAGCGTTATGAGGCTAAGCAGCTGCCGACGAGTAAACAAATCAGCAAACGTGAGAATTCCATATCTCGTAGGAGCCGAAAGGCCTCGCGCATTTGGGGACGGTCGTATAGGGTTGATCGGCTCATCAGGCGTTATTGAGAGGGAACCTTCTGATAAATCTTCTTTGAAACTCCGCAATCTTTCTTCTGCTCGAACTAGAGCTACATAATCATGTGATTGAGCAAGTCTGTAGTGGCGCCCTATATTGCCGGGTTTCAATGTTGCTACAGCTAGTAAACGGGCTCCGTGCGTTCTTTGGCCCTGTTCATCAAAAACAATATTTGCTCCGCCTTTTTGGGCGGTCAATTGGCTCATTACTCTATTCGAGGATAGCGAGGTGTTGCAGGCTGGGCAAGTCGCTTTTCCACCTCTAATCGTAGGTTGTGGAACCTCGCCATCAGTTCTTGGGGAAATAATCTCAAGATCAATCAGTGGAACGTCACTATTCCGTTCAACTATCTTATAGTAAAGTGCGATTCTCCTATTCGCCTTCTTGCTCAACCAAAAACTTCGAATTAACGGAATCTCGGCGCCGCATGAAGGAGACTCACAAGTCACCGTTCGGGCCCATAAATAAGTGATGGGTTGTGCACCATCAGGATCGGTCGGATAAACTTCCCTCAGATCTAGCCGGACGTCAGAAATCAACCTATCAAATGCAACCCGGAGATCATGTTGAAAACCCGCTCCTTGACGAGGTAGATCCTCAAGCATGACTTTAAGGATTAATGAGGAGACCGGATTGAGGTCGCTCGCAAATGCATCACAACCGGTCCTAAGCGCCTCTAAAGGAATTGCGCCTCCGCCGGCAAATGGATCAACGACCAACGGCGGTTCATCTGGGTGTGCCGCCGACACAAGTTCTCTTGCGACCTCCAAGTAGGCTGGTTCTCGTGCCAGATCCCACTGAGCAAAGTCTGCAATGAATCGTAACAACGCATGCTGTAGGTCCTGGTCCGTAGTCCCCACTCGGCCTGGTAACCGTGAGAGAAGTTTTATGGCTTGTTCCTTGAATGCCCTCGGGCAGTAGGGGTCTATCGGATCCGGGAACGCCAGAGCCAAAATCATAGCTCTACATGCCGCCAACGGTCGTCGAGCGCGCCACCAGTGAATGTTCTTAGGGTGGCCGTGGCGTACATTGTTTTCCCTCACAGAGTAATCGGAGACTTGAGCAACTGGGAAATCTACTTCGGCTAGCCGCTTGCACTCCTTTGGGATAGAGTTGATACTTCCTGTGTTCTTAGTCGATTCATTAATGCCCATGACAATTCTAGCGGCATTGGGAGATCCGGCCCGCTCCAATGCCGGTTCTTCAGCAGAGAGCCCTGGAAGGGGTGGTTGCGAGAACAAAGGCGCATCCTGAAACTCGGATTTCTCTGACTCTTTTTCCTTCGGTGCCATAACGGCGTCAATTGCTGAGCCAAAGAGATTGAAGTCTGGAATCTTAAGCGGTGCGATCCGTTCATACGCTTGTCTATTCTGACTCAGGAGTTCTTCTCGGAGCTCCATCAGTAGACGCCCCAAGACATTTCTTCCCTTAAGCGTCCCGTCATCTAACGGTTTCGCGCCCCAGAAATCGTCTTTCTTCGACTCCTCGACGATCGGCTTGTTTCCGGTCTCTAGAAGCAGGTCCGCAAATTTCACACAATTCTGAACAAGTTTCACGCGAAGACACCAGCGCATGATCTTGGTCCGTACTCGGTCCCAATCGCGTCGCGATTCATGGCGGTGCGGCTTGCCTTTCATCTTCGCCGTCATCGGGCTCTTTTGCTCGATAATCATCCTTTGCACCTCCGGGAGGTGTGGGAAACGGCAAGCCTGATAAAGTGCTTCCGAGGTGAGAATGCGAATACCGTTGACCTCAAGCGGGAAGCCGCCCGCCATATTCGAGAGGCCTCCAAACGCTTCCTTCGTCTTGCGAAAGACGACGCTATCGGCGCGGTCGTAAATGCGTGTCTGGCCGTTGCTGCGCCCATCAGAAGTCGATGTCATCGAAATCCACCTCCTGGGGTGTAGGTCTTACGCGGCAATAGAGGACACCAGTTTCTGAAGGGATGACCTGGATTGGCGTCCGGGTCGCCCCACCAGAGCGCGAGCGGGCTATTATTCGGACAATTCCGGAACGTCACCATCATCGAACCGAAACCGAGGCCGAACGCGCTGAATCCTAAGGGCCTCAAGGCCGGGCTGGGGTTTCGGCTGAACGACCGTATCCGCATGCCGGCAAGAAGTAGCTCCCGTTCGAGAAGTTGGCGGTTCTCCTCCGAGGAAAAGATCGCATGCTCAATCTTTTCGCCTGGCTGGCGTGGCTCGAATGGAAATTTCTTCTCTTCCGCAATATAGGCCTGCAGGGCGGCATCTTCAGGAACAACCGTCGGCCAGAGCACCTCGGACGTATGGCGATACTTGAATCGGTTTTCGAAGCGAGCGGCGGCCCAGCAATGTAGTTCCAATTGTTTTCCGGCTGCCGCAGCGTCCTTTTTGAGGCGTTCGATGCACTGCCATTCGCCAAGACGATGGGTCGCGATGACCATGATATGAACGGTCGAATTCTTCGGAGCCGCGTTCGCGACCCAGGCGGCGAGGTCAGTCCCAACTCGGCCGCCGCTGAACAGTACGTCGTCCAAATAGATGAAGTCTCCACTAGCCGAACCACATTCATCGATTTCAAGGTCGCACTCTTCTTTCAACGCTTCGCTGAACAGCTCACGGAGATCCGTCTGACTGTTCCCGTGCTGCTGAATATCAAGCAGGTGCGCCGCTTGCCAGAATTCACACGGATCATCGCCCGCAAGCTCTTCATGTTCGATCTGATTAGCGAAGAACCGAGTGACATCGTCCTTCGAAAAGTATGTCCTTTCGAATACATGGTCGATTTCACGCAGCAACGGAACCTGTACGGCGGCGTCGAACTGACTGATCCAACGGTCGACATGGTCCGGTGTTGGTTCGGGAATATCACCCGCCCGATAGTCGGCGATCGTGTTAGCAATGGATTCTAGTAGGTCATTCCGTTTGCTCATTCGTCCGCCTCCCCGGGTCCATACGGCACCTGGTCTTCCCGTAGCCCCATGGGTTTGGTCATCGCGTCCACCTGGAGCCAGTAGTGCTGCACCTTGGTGACCTCATGCCACGGGAACCGAGCGGGGTCCTTGACCGGCTCTTGAAGCTCGGGCGCCGTGGCGCAGTTGGTCACCACATAGAGCCAGTAACAATCGCGCCGGTCCTCGGCCACGCGGCGCTCCTTCGGCGTGAGCAGGATACTGCCGGTCGCGGCGGCGAGACCCTTGATTTCGATCAGCCGAAGTTCCCCGGTTTCCAGGTCCAGGCTGGTGACGTCGTAGCCGAGGTTCTTCTCGTGGATGTCATAGACCTGCCGGCCCTGCGCCTCTTCGTGCTCCATGACCACGCGCATCGCGGTCATCTCGGTTTCCGGGTTGGGGCGCAGCCGCCGGACGTCCAAGGAGTCGCGTTGGGGATGGGGCAGGATCAGGACGCTCGCCAGCCGCTCAACGCCCTGTAGCGTCACCGCCCGTTGGCGCTTGAGTTCTTCACGGCGGCGTTCGCGCCGAGCCAGGACTTCGGAGTGGCGGGTTTCGGCCTGGGCAAGGCGGCCCTCGGCGCCGGTCACTTCGTTCGCCACCTCTTCGGCGGCACGGCCGATCTCCTCGTCGATGCGCTGCAGAACCTCAGTCAACGACAGCTCGACGTGCTCTGCGATGCGCTCGACCTCGGCCAGCCGCTCGGCACGAACCTCATTGATAAATGGGACCAGCGCATGCTCGTTGAGCCAAGCGGTCGCCTCCGGAAGAAGCGCCAGGGACGGCAATTCAGTCGATGCGGTGGCGGGGCTCAGGTCTCCAAGGACATCCGGCTCCCGGAGGCAAGGGGTGCCATCATCCGTCAGCTCCACAGTGAACAGTCGTTCGTGAATAACATGTCCGATGCCATCCACAACGCGAGCCCGGTAGAAGTCGAGCCGTGCCGGCGCCTCGTGTTCGAGGGAGTGAAAACAGGCGCCCTTGGCGAAGGCGTCGCGGCCGAGTTCGAGGCTGTGCCGGCGCAGGGCCTCGAACAGTGGATGCCCCGGTGTGACCCATTCGAGGTTGTCTGCTTCCGCCGCCTCGCGGTCCGTCGACAGGCGGGGATAACGGGCCGCGAGTTCCGGAAGCTTCCAGCTCGCCTCGCGCTCATATTTCCTCAAGGATGGCGGTGTCCGCCCCGGCTCAAACGTATGGGCCAGACTGCCGATGGGCTTTAGCGCGAGCGCGGCGCGTTCGGCACCCTCCTTGATGAAACGCGCGATGGTCTCAGGCACCACGCGGCGTTCCTGAGCGCGGGCCCGGCGTTCGATGAGCATTTCGAGGTTGAGCTTCTTGGAGGCGAGGCCTTCCAGAGCCGTCTGGCAGATGGCCCGGAAGTGGCCTTCGTCCACGTCCCTTAAGAGCCGATCTTCCAGATCGGCGTCGCCGAGCTTGCCGGCGTAGTAGTCCCGGAGCACGCGCTCCACATGGGCGGCCGGCAGGACCTCGCCGACCACGTTGAACACCGCGTCGTCATCGAGGGCATCGCGGATTTCCTGAAGCTTTTGATGCAGGCGCTGGAGCACCCGGCCTTCGATGGTGTTGGTGGCGACGAAGTTGAAGATCAGGCAGTCATGACGCTGGCCGTATCGGTGGATGCGGCCCATGCGTTGTTCGAGCCGGTTCGGATTCCAGGGGATGTCGTAGTTGAAGAGGATGTGGCAGCACTGAAGGTTGATGCCTTCGCCGGCCGCCTCGGTAGCCACCAAGACCTGAATATGGCCTTCGCGGAACTGCTGTTCAGTGTAGAGGCGGCTTCCCGATTCGTCGCGCGAGCCCGGCTTCATGCCGCCATGGATACAGCCGACGACGAAGCCCCAAGCCTTCAGCTGTTCCATCAGATAGTCGAGAGTGTCCTTGAATTCTGTGAACAACAGCAGGCGCTGGTCGGAATTCTCGAAGAAACCCTCGTCCTGCATGATGCCCTTGAGCCGACTGAGTTTCGCTTCGGCTCCTGATCCCTCGACCTTCTTCGCCTCTTCGGCAAGTTCCCTAAGCTCGATAATTTCTTCGCGCACCTGCTCCGCGTTGCCGGCCAGCGTGATTGCCTCGAGCATCTCCTCCAGGCGTTCCCGCTCGGCGTCCTCCAGTTCTTCCAGTTCTTCCGGTTCGGGCAGTGTGGGCGGCGCCTTCTGCACCAACTCCTGCGCCCGCTGGAGGCCGTCCTCCAAGCGCTTGGCTCGATTTTCAAGCGATCGGCGCATGGCGTGAGTGCTGGAGGCGAGACGCCTCTGATAAAGCGACATTAGGAAGCCGACGGCCCGCGCCCTCGGATCGTCACCTTGCGCCGCGGCGCGGACGCTTTGGCGCTTCACGAAGCGGGTAACCTCCTGGTAGAGCTCGAACTCGGGCCCATCGATGGCGAAATCGGCCGTGCGCGGAATGCGCTTCGTGAAAACCGGCTGCGCCGCCCACGTTCCGTCTGCCTGCCGCTCCGGAAAATAGACCATCGCCTCCTTGGTGCGGCGGAGGTAGAAAGGCGCCCGCTGCCGGTCCATGGCCTCGCGGATGGATTTCACGTCAGCGTAGGCGTCGCGATCGAGGAGTTGAAGGAACAGCGTGAAATTCTGCGGATCGCCTTTGTGCGGCGTGGCAGTCAACAGAAGGATGTGATCGGCGCTATCACGCAGAAGTTCGCCGAGCGCATAGCGCGCCGTCTTGCGAGCCGGTGGCGACCACGACATGCGGTGCGCCTCGTCGACGATCACCATGTCCCAATGCACCTGACGTAGTCCGGGCAGGATCTCGTCACGCTTGGCGAGGTCGAGCGAGGTGATAACCTGCTTCTGCTCCAGCCATTGATTGACGCCGAACTGATCGCGGATGTCGCCGCCCTTGAGTACGAGGAATTTCTCGTCGAACTTCTCCTTGAGCTCGCGCTGCCATTGGAAGGCCAGATTCGCCGGGCAAACGACGAGGATCCGCTCGGCGAGGCCCCGGAGCTTGAGTTCGCGGACCAACAGGCCCGCCATGATTGTCTTCCCAGCGCCCGCGTCATCGGCGAGCAGGAACCGCACGCTGGGGAGCTTGAGGAGATGCTCGTAGACGGCTTCGAGCTGATGCGGCAGCGGATCGACCCGGGAGATGGAGAGCCCGAAATACGGGTCGAATTCGTAGGCAATGCCCAGAGAATAGGCTTGAAGGCCGAGGCGCAGAAGCCGTCCGTCGCCGTCGTAGGAGAGGGCGGAGTCGGCGATGCTCAGGCCCGAGATGTCATCCGCAGTCAGCGTGACCCGGCGAAACTGCTCCGACTGCAACCCGACAAGGCCCGCGACCCAGGCGTCGGGGCCATTGGCGCGAACGGTTTCCACCCGCATCGGCTCACTGAACAACGGGCCGGTGACGATCTGTCCTTCGCTCAGGGGAGCGTCACCACTCAACGGCCAGGTTCCTTCATGTCCAATCCGTCATACCCAAGCGACTCGGGCCGGAAACGGGCAGGTCTACCATGGATGGCACATCCCGAACATCGTTGGGACAATCATTCATCCTGTTCTGCTCTTTCCTCTGTGTCGTTCGGCCCGATGGCATGCGATTCCGTCCATTTATCGATTTCTCCTTTTCTGAAACGCCAGGACCCCCGACCTTGAATGCCGGAACATCTCCCTGAGCGACCAACCGATAAATCGTACGCTCCTTGACCTTCAGGTACTCGGCCAACTCGCGCACGGTCATAACGTCGGTGTCGGCCATCAGCCGTCCTGCCTCTCAACTGAGCCCGCTAATCTCAAGAAAGTGAAAATAATACAAAATTGGCAAGTTGACGAGAGCTTATCTCGGCTGTCGTTCCTGTCAGCCCCAAGAGGGTCAGCTTGCAGATCGTTGGCCGTCGCCCCGCCGGCACGATCGCGACGCCGTACAGCAGTTCGGCCTCGCTGAAGCCGTCAGGCACAGCTCTTCCGCGTCCCGACCGGCAATCCACGCCGCGACGGCAGGGGACGATGAAAGCCGCATCAGTTCGGACGCGACATTCGTGTCTATGACATACATCCGGCCGGCTCAGGAGAAGTCCGGCGGATTGCGCATCGCGGCCCGCAAGCGCGGCCGCGTTTTCACGTCGTCATCTAGATTGCGGATCGTGATTCTCGCCATGCCCGCGATCGTCCGCCCGCTGGTCGGCTGCATTCTATGAGTGACTGCGATGCAATCAAGACACCGGCGCGCGACACCCTGACCGGAGAGGCCACACCGGTGCCGTGTCGGGCGACATCCGTATAGCCCGCCGTTCAGCCGCGCCTCCGCATTGCCGCGCGCCGTCGAGAGTGGAGGGCGTGCCGGAAGCGGGGCGGCGGTGGGCGTCCCCGAGGATGGCGCCGCCGTCGTTCCCACCCACGGCAGGACGGAGACGGCACGATGAATGCAGCAATGGCGGTTCCCGGCAACACCGCGGCGACCTTTCTGGTTCACCTCTTCGGAAGTGGCCAAGCCGACGAGAAATACGTGGTCGAACGGTTCAAAGCTCACGCCGACGGCGATATCCGCCCCTGGCCCGGCGAGACGCCGGCGAAGGGCAACGGGCGCCGGGCGAGGTGCGTCACCGCCACGCTCAAGGGGGTCAGGGACATGCGCCCCGCCCGCACCGAGATCATCGTCTGCACCGGGCTTCGCACCCGCGGCGGCCAGCAGCTCTGGGGCGACCTGGCGCCCTCCCTGTGGCACGACCGCCGTCAGCACGGCTGAGCGGCGATCCTGACGGACGTCCGGCCGACCAGCTGTCCACGGACTAAAGCCGGTGTGTCTCGTGATCAAAACTCATAATGCATTGTAATATAGCAAGAAATTAACCCTTCTTAGGGAGGCCATTTCGACAAGAGTACAGTATCCATCATCAAACCGAATGCGAGATTTTTCAATAGCAGGACGTACAGTGGTTGCCCTAGGCAGCTGATGTCCATTTTGCCGCCCGAACCCTGGCAACCGTTCCGTGTATCCATGGACCGGACCGGCCCAAGGCTGCGCTTGGTGCGCCCAGATGACGGATCTCTGCGCACTCCGGGCATTGACTACCTCTCTTGGGACGGCTGAGCACGGATTCTCGGAACGATTGCCCGAACCCTCGGTGGTCATTCGGCCGACCCGTGGAAGTTGACCTCGTTCGTGGGTGAGATCGCTAAGTCGTTGCTACCATCTAGTCGGATTCAAGGAAGGCCACACCACTGCCCGTCTGGGCGATTGCCTCATTACGGAACAAAGTCCAACGCGTATGGATCAGTTGTGGCGAGCTGTCAAGTGAGGACGACCGTGAGCAAACGCGGGAGCTATCGGCGCGGAGGGTCCCTGCACGGCGTGGCCGCAATTGCTGTCGGCCTGCCACATGGACAGGAATGAACCTTTACCGAATCCAAGCGGAACTCGCGTCGGGGGGTCAACCGCCAGAGTTGACGACAGGTCCGCCAACATTCACGCTGACGCAAGGCATCGTGGCGATGCCTTCTCAAGTGGCCTGGGCAATGTTTGACAATCCAGGTCGCAGGAGTAGAACTCGTAGAGGAATAGTAGACGCGAATGGTGCCAACCGAAGAAAGGAGTCCTTATTTGCTTGCAAGGACCCCTCCGAAGGGAATCACAATTTGAGAATCAACAATGAAGCAATGCTCCTGGGTTACAAGACTACCTCTCACCGAAAGTCAGACAGACCGAGTACGCCGTCCATGCAGAGACGGGCGGAGCCTATAGAAGCAGATACGATTTGGACGACGCGAACTCAGCATTGATGGAAAATGACCCCTGTGTCGATAAATCAAAGCTTGTCAATAGACGAACATTTGCTTGATCAGCCGATTGTTAACGACGATCAGGATGTCCTCGGGTACGGTGAGCTCGCCGTCACGCTGCGAGCCATCATTCTGTCCCAATCCAACACTTCTACACTGGCCGTGGGTATTGACGGACCGTGGGGCTCTGGCAAATCGAGCATTCTTAAACTATTGCGCAAAGAGTTAGAGGAAAGAGATCAGCAGAGTTCTTCTCAAGGCGTAGGGTTGATAGTTGTTCCATTTTCTCCGTGGCTGATTTCCAACCGGACAGCGTTGATTTCCGAATTCTTCGAACAACTGGACAAAGCCATAGACACGGCCTCTCGAAGAACACGACTTCTTCACTCCTTTGGTGACAGAAGACAATTTCGCAAGTGGCTTAGAATGAGAAGACGTTTAGTTGGTAAACATATTCGGTCAACTCGAAAAGCGATGAGCCGCTTTGCAGGATTAACGACTCTTGCTTCTACCGCTGCGTCAGCGGTTGACCCTACGTTAAATGCTGCCGTAGTCGCTAACCTGTCGGGTCGTCTAGGAAGAGCAATAAAGCCCGGTGAGCGCTCTCTTGAAGAGTTGAAATCTAACCTTGTTCGATGTCTACGACAAATTGCCAACGCAGATAGCAGCTTTCGCATTGTTGTTGTTATTGATGACTTGGACCGTTTGGACCCTGAAGACGCGCTTGAAGTGCTGAGATTGGTGAAAACCGTGGCAGACTTTCCCGCCATAACATATTTTCTCGCATATGATCGTCCGGCCTTGGCCGCTTCAATTTCGGAGAATGCGCTCATAAAGGACGGTAATGCATACTTGGAGAAGATAATTCAATTCTCTTTCAAGGTGCCACCCCTGGAGCCATTTCGGTTGCGACGGTGGCTACGGGACGAGATCGACAAGCTCTTTCCAACAGCAATAGATGACGCATCGCCTCGGGTTCAGGTGGTGTTGGATGCTTGGGCTGGTCGCTTGCTGAGGACACCACGAGATGTAAAGCGCTTGCTTTTCTCTGTAAGAGCGCTTTGGCCGCGGTTGGAAGCGAAGGCTGATTTGTTGGACCTCATCTGGTTACAAATGGTGAAGGAGAAGGCGGCAGAACCCGATGCGGACCTATACTCGTGGGTGACGAGGTACCTTCAGTCTCTAGATGCGGTGGCAATTGGGGGACGAATCTCAGGCACGTTTGGGGATCAGAGTGAGCTAGTGAAAATACTTAAGACGCTAGGTTGGAGGGAATACAAAGACGAGGAGGGAATGGACTCGATCGATTTCCACTATTTGGACCGGCTGTTAGCCGGAGTCACGCAGGACAGCCTTGATGAAAATTCGACGGGACCGGGAAGATGGACGCACGAGATAGAAGCCGCAGAATTGGATCATTTTCGAGAGGAGCGCCGTCTGTCGTCACCGTGGCATTGGCGGCTCTATTTTGCTCTTGATCCTCCGTCTCATGCAGTCACAGACGATGAGTGGGCAGCATTGAAGGCAGGTGCCATGGTTTCGGTGTCGAAACTAAACGAAGTGATTCGAGACTTAATATCTCTTGGATCGTCGGTTGGGCGCGATGTAGGCGATCAAGTCGTCAGTCGGGTGATTTTTGATGCAAGAAACAGGGCGATCAAAGAGCCCGTTCGTTGGCTTAAGGCCGTGATTGCGAACGCCGAAATGCTTAAGGAGACGTCGAAGGTGGAAAGACAGTTTGGCTTCGACAAAGAGTTCGACATTCGGGTCAAAGTAATGACGAGAGAGATTTTTCGTATTGTAAATGAGGAGCGCCGGGGTGAAGCAATACGCGTTTTGTTTTGTGAAGGCAGCAACTTGGGTGTTAGCGCAGCTATACTTCGTGAGCAGTTCGCAGCTATGGGAAGTGGAGATAGCGCTGATATGGACAGAGTGTATCTGACTGAGGAAGAGTTGAAGACCGCCGTAAAGTGTCAAACAGACCAATTCGAGTTGTTGAAGCCAGAGGAGTTGGTAAAGTTGTCATCACCCTACGACGTCCTGTATGCGTGGAAGGAAGTAACGGGATCGTCGGACGGACCGGAAGGTTTGTTGACATTAGCATGTGAATCCGACGAAGGTCTATTGGATACTCTAGGTGACCTGAAGTATGTGAGTAGTAGCGAGCAGAATAATATCCCACATGTGCCAGCACATTTTCTTAAGAACTTTGTTGACGTTGAAGCAGTCAAGTCCCGCCTTGAATGTTTGGCAAGCGCCGAAGGGAAACACTCCATGAGGGCGCAAGAGTTATTGAAGGTGTGGTGGTCAGGAGGCTAGGAAGAAGGCAGGGGAGGGAGAGTTGGCGGCGGTGCGAAACTCGCCAAAGCGTGCCGTGTGGGGGAAGGCGAAGCCCTCTCTCGCAGACAACGAATCTGGCGCGTATCCGGGGGGTGGTGGCATTACGAGCAACGGGGTTGATCTGGCTCTCGAAGAGTTCAATCGCATCGGTCTGGATGCGATGCTTCGAAAGTACGGAGGGGGACGATCGACCAGATGGCTCGTTGAAGTGGGAAACCGGCGGTACGACCAGAAGCTGATCGCACGCGCAGCACACGTGCACGAGGGATTGGGGGAGCTGCCGCCACGTGGACCTGGTCGATTCCACGCCAACGAGTCCAGACTCCATCTTTCCGAGGTGCTGGGCTACAGCATCGTGGAACGGATCAAGGCGACGAATGCGAATCTCGGAAGCCCGCGGGCAACCGAACCACTTGCACGTTGGCTAGTCGGTGCGGCGGCACATCACACAAACCTCACCTATGGAGAGGCTGCTTCAAGGTTGGAGAAGGAATGCGGGTTTGGTCGAATATTCCCGGCCGTCAGAATGGGTGTGGTCGTGGGGGAGATGCAGTACCGGATTCTAGAGTTGGATGAGGATGCCCCTTTGCTCAATGTGCTTCTCGTCCGAAACGACACTGGGGAACCCGGAGACGAGGCTCGCGAATTCCTAGCAAACAGGAACCCCGCCGAGATTCGGCTCGAGGAGGAAGGCGTTCGAACTTCGCATCCCGAACTTTGGACCGAACTAGTGATGCAGGCTGCTGAGGAGGTCTATCGGTTTCCCGATTGGGATGCGGTGTACGGGGAATTGTTTGGGAGATATGTCCCTGATCCTCAATGTACGCCCGCAGAGGATAGTCGATCTCCACGAGGTGGCGGTGGCGAGGGTGCCAACCATAGAGCTCTTCGAATATGGGTTATGCGACATCCCAAGAGAATCGGAAGGCGTTTTGGATCCGCCAAGGTGGAAACAGAAAAGGAACTTCTTTCAGGTGATCGTGTTGACATCGTGTTTACCACGGCAAGGGAACTTCTTGCCATTGAGGTCAAATCGCGGGATTCGAATTGGTACGATCTTCGACGCGGCATTTTTCAGTGCATAAAGTATCAGGCGGTGCTCCAAGCACAGGAACAATCCGGTAGATCAGTAAATTCGTTGCTCGTCAGTGAGTGCCGGCTATCGGCCGACCTGACCCGGCTCGCGAAAGATCTAGGTGTATCGTACTCGCAAGTAAATTTGCGCGGCTGAAATTCGACCGTGGCAGCCCAGTGGGAACGCTGCAAGCAGCCTATGCTGCTATGCTGCGCAGGCTAGAAGTAAGGCGGCAGCACACACGTACGTTCAGAAAATAGTGGGAGACGGTCTATGCGGTCCTGGGAGAAGGCGGGGATGACTTGGATTGTGGATATGGATGCGCTCCCGTTCGACTTTCCTACTCATCGTCATGACGCAGTGTTCTGGGAGCGTCTGGGGCGCGCCGTGGCGACCTACGGGTTCTTGGAGGAGATTCTGGGGAAGGCAATCTATTCCTTCACCGCGACGAGACGCTATGAGGCGACAGAAATCGATGCAGCGTTTGAAAAATGGTTGCCGACGCTGGAGAGAGCGCTGACGAATCCCTTGGGTAATCTTATTGATCAATACGGTAAATCTGTTCGCGAACATCCAGATGCAGTTGTAGAAAACTTAGATGTTCTGCTTGATCACCTACGAAAATCCGCAAGGCTTCGAAACGTCTTGTGTCATGGGTCTTGGTCAGCACCCGACGAGAATGGTGCATCTGTTCCCCTGTTCGTCGATCAGAAGCTGAATGTCTTCGACGCTCCAATTGACTGTGAGTTCTTGGATCAGGTGCAGCGCCACGTGGCCGAAGTTTCGTGCGCGGTTATCAGTTCGGTCACCCAAATGGGCTGGCAGTTTCCTGGTTCCAGTGATCCAGACCCATCGTTTCAGAGGTCGCTGCAGGACTGAAATCCTCAGATTCCCAAGGTGCGATCAGAGCGGCTGGTCGCGATGCAGACGCGAGTTCGAGACGGCTGCGGAATCTCACCAACGTAGCCGCCCATTCTCACCATGGTAGATACTATGGGGCTAGCGACGGGTTCGTGACGGTCTCGTCGTTTTAGTTCATCCCCGAACAGGAGAATCCCCATGTCATCAGGTGATGGCCTCAACCACTCTTTCGTCCCATTTGAGGAAGATCAAACGCTTGTTGCAGTGATCGACATGAGTTTGTCGAGCTGGGTTATCTTCGGTCTGGTTCCCGGCTTCCGACGCCGTCCGGAGAAGAAGCTCGGCGCTGATGAAGCGGGTCTGCTGTCGCTGTTGTACCGGTGGCGCGACGAGGCTGAACGGCATGAGCGGTCTATTGAACGTATCTGCGTTGGCTTCAAGGCGGACCGGGATGGGTTCTGGCTGGCTCGCTGGCTGGACCGCCAGGGGATCGAGGCTCAAGTCATTCATGCCAGCAGCATCCCCGTGAAGCAGGAGCAGCACCGCGCGAAGACGGACCGGCTGGATTGCCGGCTTCTGATGCGCACATTCATCGGCTGGCTGCGTGGCGAGGCCGAGCACCGCCGCATGGTCGTGGTTCCTTCGATCGAGGCAGAGGATGCCAAGACCCCGCACCGGGAAAGGGTCGCGCGGTCGCGGGAGTGCACCAAGGTGATCAATCGAATGAAGGCGACGTTGGCGCGCCTCGGCATTCGTGACTTCAAGCCGGATTTGAAGAAGGCGGCCAACAGGCTAGACGAGCTGCGCCTGCCCACCGGCGAGGCAGCTCTGTTGCAAACTTTGCGGGGAGTAGAGACGCGGTTGGGGAAGTCGGGTTTGCGTCAGGTTCCTGCGATGTCCAGACGGTCCTGTAGCAAGGCCACTGCCACGGTCAGCGCGCCCGGCCCGAGGCCGAGGGCGCGCTCGATGAGCCTGGCCTCGCCGACGATGCCGCCTTCCAGGGCGAAATGCCGGGCCGGGCCCCTTCGCAATGCCCGCATGACCTCGAAGCCCTTGATCGTGGCATAGGCCGTCTTCAGCGTCTTGAAACCACGTACCGGCCGGACGAGCAACTTGAGCTTGCCGTGGTCGGCCTCGACGACATTGTTGAGATATCTCGCCTGCCGATGCCTCGTGCCTGTGGGACATTTCCCCTCGGCCTTCAGCTCCGCGATGGCAGCGGCGGAGGTCGGCGCCTTGTCGGTATTCAGAACCTCGGGCCACTCCCACTCCTTCAGCCCCTTCAGCGCCTTGCCAAGAAACCGCGTCGCTGCCTTGGTGTGACGGGTCGCCGAGAGATAGAAATCGATCGTGTTCCCGAGCTTGTCGAGCGCGCGGTACAGATAGGCCCACCTGCCGCGGACCTTGTCGTAGGTCTCGTCGACCCGCCAGCTCGCCGACTGCGGGTGGCGCCATTGCCAGCGCAGCCGCTTCTCCATTGTCGGAGCGAAGTGCTGCACCCAGCGATAGATCGTCGAGTGATCGACCGCGACGCCGCGCTCAGTCATCATCGCTTCAACGTCGCGGTAGCTGACACCGTAGCGGCAGTACCAGCGTACTGCCCAGAGCACGATCTCCCCCCGGAAGTGACGTCCCTTGAACTCGTTCATGCCTCAACCCCGCTCCACCTGGCCCGGACAGTCACCCCGGTGGTTGTGCCACCACGAACTCAACGCCCAGCCCAACACGAGAAAGTTCCCGGGACACGAGCAAGTCTTCGATCACGCTTGTCGTCTCCTCGTCAATCCCGGGACGCTCCACCCGGCTCGCCCTCCTCGCCTGAATGCTTTGCCGGATGCGCTGCACGGACTCCCGAAGCTGCCATGGGACCAGCTGAAGAACCTCTTCCAATGTCGTTCGAGCCATATCGCCCACTGTTCGATAGCGCGGTTCTTCGAACGACATCCGCAGTGGGCCGATGACATCTCCGAAACTGAACGCGCGGATCTTCCGCGGTCTGGAACAGAACCAGGCATATGGAAGGCTGTCGCGATACGCTACGACATGCTGTTGATCATCAGGCAAGTAGCCGATCTCGGCCGGCGAAAACAACACTGATTGCAAATGCACTTCCGCGGAAATGTATGCGTCATTGAACAGGTCAGGCGAACTCAGTTCTGGGGTCGCGTAGAACACCGAATGAGGATGACGGCGTTCAAGATCGATCAGCAGTTTGTGCTGTTGTGAGACATACCTCTTTATCAGGTGCATGCGAAAGAACGGAGCCACAAGTCCCGCCAGGGAATGTATCGAAACCTCGCCCGCGGTATCCCGTACCATCAGATCGGGCAGTTTGTACTGCAAGAATAGCGGACAAGCTGGAAAATCTATGCGGACATCGTACCCGAGCCGACCTTCGTCGTACAGGTTCGGAAAGTATGGTGCTGCGCCGGGGACCGTCGCTGCCCACCGGATCAGGTTTTCCGTAAACGCATAACCGAAGGAAAATTCCGAGTAGCCGAGTTTCATATGGTGAACTCCATTTGCTCTCCAGTCGCGAGACGATTGTTGACGGAAGGGGTGAACATCCTCAGCTTCATCGCCAAACAACTCCACATGCGCCGAAGACGTGTGCGGCTATGCGGTGCGGGAGACCGGTGAGTACGAACGGTACAAGAGCACCGTGGTCGGCCACGACCTTTTTGCAGCGATCCTTCGAGGCCTCCGCCGGTTGGCTGAGTTCCAGGCGGTTCAGCGTGCTCGATGCCGTCAGCGCATGGTCACGGTCCCGCTCGCGGGCCGGTCTCTCTTCGTCCACGTCATCGATCCCGCAGGTCAGGGTCAAGGCGGGGTCGTCACGCAGACGGTCATGATCGTTGAGATCCTCGTACCCCAGGGCCAAGGCGAAGATGCGCTGTGCCACCAGGGTCTTCACATCGTGCGCGATGCGTCCAGGATCATGGTAATCGACAAAGGCTTCCGCCACTCGCTGTGTGACATTGAATAGCCTGTCTGCTTCCCGCAACAGCAGCGCGCCGCCGTCAGATGTCATGCGGCCACCGTCAAATTCGGCCATAATCCGGCGGTGTCCGAGGCCTTCAAACTCAAACTGCTGTGCTGTACACTGTGTGGCCATGGGGATGGGCTCCTCTGTGTATGTAAATACTTGTACTCATTCGCATATATCACAGAGCCCACCGCACTGAAAGAGATTGCTGACTGATCCGGGGTAGCCTTCGTCAGATGTGGGACGAAATCGACGATGACAGCGAAGGAGCATCACTGTGAGCGATCCAAAGTTTCCCATGCCCGAAGCTCGGCAGCTTCCCGACGATCTCACTTCTGGACACGGGCTACGGCTTCCGGTGATGGGGCGGAAGTTCGATCCATCGACGACACTGACGGAAGCGCTGGTATACGTGCTCTTGATCTTCATTGCCCGCGGAAGTTTGACGATCTTGCGGCAGTGTCACATTCCGGCCGATTGCAAAGCTGTTTATCACAACAAATGAACTGCCGACCGCAAGCGGCACAATCAAGGGACTGCGGCGGCGGTTGCGCATATTCCGAATTGACAACAAATTGCCGGTAGACGGTTCAAAGGCGGCGGTCATTGTCGCATGGCTGGCCGAGGGCGCACGGCGCTACCTTGCCAGAGACCTGACACCTGACACCCCGCCCGGACAGCCTTGCGCATGAAGTGCGGATTTGGGCAAGCGACAATGACATACTCCAATTTTCTTTGACGACATTGGGATGGTAGTACTCGGAAACCATGACGCGGACAGGATGGCAACTGGAGACTTGAGGCAGGTATTTGGAAACTGGACCGCCCGCATGTCAGGGAGAATGTCGGCAAACGCCATAAGAGGCGTCTGTTCGGTGGGCACCGTTGAACACTGGTGGTGGTATCGTGGACGGCGGTAAGCGGCGAGGTTGAAAGGTGTGCAGGTTGCGTCACTGAACGTGCCATTCTGACCATGGACACAAAGTGGCCAAAAGCCCTGTTACGCTCTAGAAATCAATTTCTCTCGTATACAAGCACTAACGGGCAGATTCGCCGCTTTGCGCCCTGACACCGGACATGTGCTAGAGTGCCTGGACTGACAACGTGTAAGGGAAAACGGACTAATGACAGACTTCATGGAGGCTTATGAAGTATTCCGTGGCGCTGGCGGCACGGGACTGGCGGCACAACTCTACGCCACGGCCAGCCATCGCATGGAGCAATCAGGCATTGAGAAGATACAGGTGCAATGGGCACAGGTGGCGGCAACGCTGCTGACGACTTTGCCACCGCCGCCGATGAAACCAGTTGAAGAGGGAGACCATGAGTAGCCAGATTGAGGTGCGTTGCGACAAATGCAAATGATGGGAATATCTAGGCTATGTCAGCGATGTCAAGGTCAGTGCATGTGCAACCCGCCGATCGTCTTGCAGGATGGCAGCGCGGTGGGACCAACGACATTCGCAGCGGATCGTTGCGCACGCTTCGAGCCAAGGGAATGGCCGCACATTGACGACTGACCATGTGTGCATTCCCGTTGGGTTGAGCAATGGCGGCTGCCTTGACACGCCATGTGCAGTTGCCTACTTGGGAAGTTCCCAAGTAGGAATTTGCAAGATGAACACTGGACTTGTCCGCGCCAGCGTCATCGCGGTTGCTTTCACCGCCGCCTTGTTGTTTGCCTGCCCGACTACAGCACAAGATGAGTCGTCACCTTACTTTAATTGCGGCAAAAACTTTGTCACGGTGGATGTCAACCCCGACGACGCAATCGGGATCCAAACGATCCGCAAGAGCAGCATATGGCGCGTTTTGTTTTCGACGGAACGCGGCATCACAGTTCAATTCAAGATTGGTGATAAGTTTGCCGTGAAAGTACTCTGCCGCGGGGTCGCACGTCACCGGTGGCGCCTTTGAGGCGCTGATGGAGATTTGTTGTTTTCTGCCCTGGCCACCGTGCGGCGTCGATCTGGCCGATCGTCAACCCCTGGCGAAGAACGGTTGGCTCCTTGATGGCGTTGCCGGCTGCACGGGCAGGGCGGTCAGGCGGCCTGGGGTCTCAGGGCGTCCCAGTTGACCCGCAATACTCCTGTCCGGTCTTCCTGGAGGACGCCGAACCTGGCGAGCTGGCGCAGCCAGCGCGAGGCGTTGCGGTTGACCAACAGGGCCTCGTAGTCGGTCCCGGGATCGCGATACGGCGTGGCGTCGCGCAGCATGACATAGAGGATGCGGGCCATCTTGTGAGCCGTGGCGATGATGGCACGTTTGTGTCCGCGCCGCGCCGCGATGGCGCGCTTGTAGCCGGGGAACTGGCAGTGGCTGGTGCGTGTGGCGGCATGGGCTGCCTCGACCAGGGTGGCCCGCAGGTGCTTCGCCCCCTTGCGGGTGGCGCCGGAGCGCCGCTTGCCGGCACTCTCGTTGTTGCCGGGTGACAGCCCGGCCCAGGCGGTGAAGGCGTGGGCGGAGCCGAAGACACTCATGTCGGGACCGGTCTCGGCGAGGATCGAGGCTGCGGCGACGGCATCGACGCCGGGCAGGGTCTGCAGGATGTCGAGGGCCCTGCGGTGCGGCGCGAGACCTTCGATGAGAGTGGTCTCGACGACCGCGATGCGCTTGTTGAGAGTGCCCTCGGCATCCATGAGATCGCTCAGGATCGTGCGCTCCCAGTCACCGAGCGACAGGCTCAGGGCATCGCCGAGAGCTTCGATCTTCACGGCGACATGGCGCGTCAGGCCGGCCAGGATGTCCTCGCGCGAGGCCCCGGCCACGAGACCCTCGAGAATGGTCCTGCCGTTGGTCCCGAAGACATCGGAGAGAATGCTGCCGATCCTGATGCCGGCACCGTCGATGACCTTCTGGACACGGTTGCGCACCCGGCTGCGCTCCTGGATCAGAGTCCGCCGAAGGCGGCTGAGGCCCCCTGCGGCCCCGGGCCCGGCCCCCCCAGACCGAACGGGCAGATCGTCCCCAGCCAGCGGCTGTCCTCGATGTCCGTCTTGCGTCCCTTCAACTGCTTGACGTGCTGGGCATGGAACAACTCCGCGTGGATGCCCGCCTGCGTCAGCCGCTCCCACGGCGCCCGCCAGTAAACCCCGGTGCCCTCCATCGCCGCCGCTTCCACAGCGTGGGACCTCAGCCAGGCCACAAGGCCATCAAGACCGCTCGGCAGGGCACTGAACTCCCGGGTCTCAATGACCGGCTCCCCGGCCCCGGCACACAACCTCACCGTCGCCGTCACCTGCGCCTTGTGAACGTCCAGACCCGCACAACGGCCATGGACAACATGCATATCATCATGGAACATGATCCTGTCTCCTGTGTGAGATCGTCAGGTGGAGACGGAACGATGGCCGGGGAAACACTCACACACGGCATGGCGCCGCGTGTGGTCAGTTTGCCGTGCGTCCTCGACCGTCGGGTCGGGCACTGCCAGGGGTACGATGCCGGGCCATCGGGAACAATTTGGGATCGTGGTCGACGCCACACTAACTGTTCGTTCTCGCTTCCGTCTCCACCGCTCACGGTACCCGGGTCATGAAGACGACGAAACACTGATCAGCCACCGGTGACGTGCGACCCCGCGGCAGAGTACTTTCATGGCCGGGGGTGAAGAACGAAACGCTCTTCATGTGCATTTGGGAGTGCTAGTATTCGTGACATTGCAATTTGGCCGCAACTGATCGAGTGTCTGGATTGAACCCGCGATGTCACCCCACGGAAGGAATGAGCAACAATGAGGCTTGCAAGGGTGGTGCTGTTGACAGGTTCAATCCAGGAGTCTAGCGAGGCTCTGCCCATGCGGGGATGAAACGGTAAACGCAATCGTCTGGCGGTTCGCCAAGGCATGGATGAGCGCGACAGCCAGGGCATGGCGACTCTGCTGACCAGCACGGTGGGCGGAACCGGCTATATCCCCTTGACCCAGCATGCCCGCGAATAGACCACCGCCAACAGCTGGCGTCGGGCCCATGTTCTCGGATGCCCTCCCTGGACGCCACCAGCCATGGCCAGGCCCATAGCCGCTGACGTCACAGCCCGCCTGTCGGGTCGGAGGCGGCGCCCTGCAGAGCTGGCCTCCGCCCGCCGCGCACCAACCAGCAATCGGCAAGCCCTGAGTGGCCTGCCCGGAGCGGCACGCAGACTCTGGTGCAAGGCCTCATGGATCAGGCGCAAAGCGCGCGGCCCAATACGGCGTCGCACCCCGCAGAGACAGCCGTCGGCACCCGGCTTGGGACGCCGTCGCGGGCCGAGCCTGGTCTTGGACAGAGACCGGCCGGTTCGGTACGGTGGGGTTGATGCGGCTGACAATTGAGATGACTTGGCCAGTCGATGCGACACTCTTTCCTCGGCTCACGCAAAAGGAGCGAGAAGCGCTGTGGGACGGACGACGCGAACTGGCGGCGGAGCACGCGGAGTGCGAGGCGGATCGAATCCACGTTGTTGGATTGCTGGGTTGTGGGAACCGAGTGCCGGACAAGGAGAGATTTCGTATTCACTGCGGGGTTTGCCAGTGTGACGGCCAGCGACCTGAGCGGGGGGAAAGGCACCTGATGGTGGTTCCGGTCGATGAACCAGTGCTTCTCATCCTGCTTGAGTCGCCCCACATGGACGAATACGAGTGCAGTGTTGCGAACCCCGTCGAACCAGCGCGAGGCAAGACGGGAGCCAATCTCAGGGACAAATTGCGGCGGTTACTGGAGTCGTCGGAACTGGCCGAAGAAGTGTGGTGCGGCAGTCGAGTGGCGATCGCCATTCCCGTGCAGTTCCAGGCGTCGCTCCATGCGGTCCACCGCAAGACTTTGCAATCCCGCGTCTATCGCAGGCTCCGTGATCGCGTCTGGGAAAGTAACTGGAGCCTTCCGGAGGTGCGCGAAGACTTCGGGGATCGCATTCGGCAATTCGGACCAACTTGGATCATCAACGCTTGCACCGGCGGGGCAAATGGGTGGGGCAGCGTAAACGGGGCGGTCAGCGAGTGGCTGGTCGAAGGCGATTTCGGGTGCAGCCTCTATGCGACCACGCATCCAGCCCATTGGCACTGGCAGCCGCCAGAGTTGTCACGACTGGCAAAGGTGAATCTGAATCATGCGTCACGAGGCAAGATGCAGGAGGTTCTGATCAGTTTGGGCGGCACCACTTTTGGCCGCCTGGTCGAGGGGCGACCGTACGAAAGCCTGGAGGACGTGGAACGGCGCGTTAGAGGGATCAATCGCAGCGTTCTCGAAGGAAATGCCCGGAAAATCTGCCTTGAGGAGCCCTCGATGTCCGGGCTGCCGTGCTCCGTGCTCAGGTGCCGCTCTGCGAGCGTTGGGCCCATTGGCGGATGGCCTGATGCGAGAACGACGTGAAGTGCCCGGGAGCCTCTGCGACGTGACGAGTTGGCGACCTACCGCTTGCTGGCGGATGAGCATCTTGTGCTGGGCCCGGGCGCGCATGGCGACGGCTTTCGGCTGAGGGTGGGGGATGAGAGTCAGAGAGTTGCTGACACTGCTGTGGAAGGCGGATCTCGAAAGGCTCTGCAGAGTCCGCAAGCTCTCCGCCAGGGGCACGGTCCCGGAACTGTTGGAGCGACTGGCGCGGTCGTACCGCGGTCAAGTCACGGCTGTCGTGAACGACCTACGTCGACAGGACTTGCTTGTGATCGGGGCCTCGATGGGCACACGGCTCGAACTCCCACCGGTATGAGCAAGCACGGTATCTGATAGTGGTTCAGTCACGGAGTTTGATGGAGTTGTGTTGCGGGGGCGGGATTGTGACGACGGCGGTTTGATGTTG